>AUXO018782435.1_pt1 | contig 12365 bp, 14 predicted proteins | sample 768731 | NCBI WGS metagenome assembly AUXO01 (sample SAMN02715735, study PRJNA202380) | gut metagenome | biome: sheep rumen | host: Ovis aries | place: New Zealand: Palmerston North | reverse complement strand
TTAGAAACATCGCACTTAATTGTTAAAGTTTTAACACCATATTTTGCTGAAAGTTCCTTTGCTAAAAGGGTTGCTTCTTTTTCTGATGTTAAATAATTAATGGCTACATCATGATTAGTAGCAGCAAGTTCTTTCGCAATTGCTGCACCAATTCCTTTTGCACCACCAGTGATTAATGCGACCTTTTTCATTATTAAAAAGAGCTTATATTAAGCTCTTGAAGAATATTTACCGTCAGCTGTTGAGACAATAATGTGCTCGCCTTCTTTAATAAACATTGGAACACGTAATCTCAAACCTGTATTAGTAACTGCATCTTTAGTTGCTGTTGCAGAAGCATTTGAAACTGCTGGAGCAGTCTCAGTAATTTCCATTTCAACTTTATCTGGAAGAGTAATATCTAATACTTTTCCTTCAAAAAATACAATGCTAACATCCATTCCTTCTAGTAAGAAATATTTGTTATTACCGATTTTTGCTTGATCTAATTCGTATTGATCAAATGTTTCCATATCCATAAAAACGAATTGATCTCCAGTATTATATGAATACTGTACTTGTTTTCTAATAATCTCTGCTGGATCAAATTTTGTTGATGCGTTGAAGTTTCTTTCCTGTGTTGAACCGGTTTTAAGGTTTTTCATTTTTGTTTTTAAAATTGCAGCACCTTTACCTGGTTTAACATGCATAAAATCTAAAACTACCCATGGATCACCATCAATTAATAATGTTAATCCTGTTCTGAAATCGCCTGCTTCAATTGCCATAATAATTTCCTCTTTCGTTTTGAATGTTATTTATTTTAGTAATTTTTATATGCCTAGTCAATTATTTATAATTCGACCCTTATATGCCCAATACTGCGAGTAAGATAATACCAGACATAATAATTCCAATAAAAATATACTGAAGAATCGATAATTTTTCCTTCAAGAAGATTCTAGATAATACAAGTGAAATGATGACGGTTCCCGCACCCATAATAACAGCAGCAATTCCTTCTCCCTCAGAAAGTGCGAATAAATATGTTGCCTGACCAATTGTTTCAAAAATAGCGGCTAAAATCTTCCACTTTTGATCCATTATTTTTGTGAAAAAACCCTTTTTTTCTTGGGAATTTCCACCTAAATCAAAGAATTTAACCTTTTTAATCTTTAAGAATATTAATATACCAATTGCCACCAAAAAGAAGGTTAACTCATAAGCGCAATTAGCAGTATGTTCTAAAGTGTCTTCAGTAACATTAACGAGTAAAGTAGTCTCAACACTGTCGGTGTAAAAGATGTCTAAAAATGTTCCAACAGCATCAAAAAGCATATAGCAAAATGGCATGGCTATAGCTAAAATTGCTAATTTCTTTCCGTATTTATTTATGCGCTTGTCTGTTCCTTTTTTATCAAAGAAACCAACCGCAATTAAACCAAGTGCTACTAATACGATGCCAACAATTGCTGGAATGTTATAAGTCTCGTGTAAAAAGATTGCGCACAAAATTGCAACTACTGCGCCAGACGAATTCTCAATTGGATCTGCTAACGATTCCTCGATAAAACGGACTCCAAAATAAGAACAAACCATCGAAACTATATAACAAAGAGCTACTGGAAGATAATATAAGAAATTTAAAGGGAATGACTTTAAGTCAACGCCTTGAGTAAAAAGAATTACTAACGCATATATTCCCATAAAAAAGCCAACCAACACGGTTGTCTTTAAATGCGAATATTTTTCTTTTTCTAAATTACCCTTTTTATAAAAAATCTCAGCAATGCCCCAAGCAACTGTTGAAATAATTAGAAACGTCCACATGCGATAAATATACTCAATATCTTGTTATAAATCAAGATATATCTAAAACTTAATACGAGCATTGAAAAATTATAAAAATAAGAAAAATTTCAAGGATTTCCTGGAAATATTGCTTTTTTTAGAGAGATTTCAAGTATGATCTTCTACGTTTGTGTAGAGTTGTTTCAAAATGCTGGAACAACGTAATAATATTTAAATTTGTGGTTAATTGTAAGTTGGTTTCAAAGTGATCATACTTTCCACTATTAAGTGCATCAGCAATAATGGTTAAAAGCATTGCAGGAACACCCTTATTTCTATAATCTGAACGTACCCCAATTAACCCTAAGTCAAGAATATCAGGATTCTTGATAGCTCTAAGAACTCTCACAATTGCAAATGGTGTTAATCTACCACCGGATTTTTGTAAAGCTTTAGCAATTGATGGGAAATATAATCCAATACAGACCATTTCGCCTTTTTCGTTTTGAATTCCAATAACATTGTCAGAACGAAGCAATAATCTAAAACCGACCAACAAAGCATCTTCGACTTCTTTTCTAATTGGGCAAGTGCCATATAATTCAGAATAGGTTTCATCAACAAGTCTAAAGAAATCATTTCTATATTTTTTAATGAATTCAGGAACATTTTTGACCTTCACATATGAAAGACCATGTTTCTTCATTAACATCTCGCTTAATCTTTTAAATTTTGCTGTTTCTTCTGGACTTTTTGGTCTAAAAATTTCGTTTTCAATCCATTCAACTTCTGTTTTAAAACCATGGCCAACAACTAATTTTTCATAATAATCAGCATTGTATTGTTCTTCAAAAGTTGAAAGTTTGTCGAAACCTTCAACGAGTAAACCTTCTCTTTCTAAGTCGTTAAAGCCTAATGGCCCACAGAAATGAGTCATGCCTTTTTCTTTTGCCCATTTTTCAACAGCATTAAATAAAGCATCGGCAACTTCTTGATCATCAATTGAATCGAAACGTGTAAATCTTACACGTTTTCTTTGCCATTTCTTATTGGCATCTTTTTGAATAATGCCAGAAATTCTACCCACAACTTTATTGTCCTTATACGCCAAAAAATAGATTGTATCGCAAGAAGAAGTAAATTGATTTTTCTTCTTAAAAAGTTCTCTTTCTGACATGTATAAAGGTGGTACGAAATATGGATTATCTTTATACATTTTTAAAGGAAAGTTTATAAATGTTCTAATGTCTTTTTTTGTTTTTACTTCTCTAATTTCAATCATAAGTTATTCCTCTGGTGATGTAAGGGTCATTTCTTTGCCTTTGCAAACAATGTGAATAGTTCCTGGACCACAGGATAAACCAATTATAGGTCCAATATAATATGTATAGACAGTAGCGTGAAGTTCCTCAGCGAATCTCTTTGTAAAATAATCCACCGCTGCTTGCGCCTCACCTTGGCCAACATAAATAACAGGATGTTCTTGTCCTTCTACTGTATCTTTAACAATATCAAATAATCTTTCGTAAGCAGTTCTAATACCTTTTACTTTACCAATAACATAGTTATGTCCTTTAGTATCGCCGACGATGATAGGTTTAATTCCTAACATATTTGCAAAGAATGCTGCAGCACCAGAAACTCTTCCTGCTCTTTTTAAATAAGTAAGTGTTTCAAGAGTTCCGCATAATCTATAGTGTTGTTTTTCTTTCTCGAGATATTCATGGACTTCTTCAATAGTTTTGCCCTCTTTTTGGAGTTTTGCAGCGTCTAAGACCATTATTCCTAATGTCATGCCTGCACGGGTAGAATCCATTCCAATGATCTTACGTTCAGGGAACATTTCTTGAAGTTCTTTTTGAGCAAGTCTAAAAGAATTATAAGTTCCGCTTAATACTGAAGTACAAGCGATGTATAAGATATCAACGCCTTTCTTAAGATAAGGTGAAAAAGCTTCAATAAATTGCTGAATTGTAATTAAAGATGTTTTCTTTTCAATTTTTGGATCTCTAACCCAATCATATAATTCTTTAACAGAAAACGCCTTAAAATCTAAGTCTCCTTTAACTTCCTTTCCGTTGATTGTTAACATCATTGGAATATATTCGATGTTATTTTTTTCACGGAAATTAGTAGGTAAATCGGAGGCTGTATCGGTGAAAATTTGATATTTGGCCATAAAATTCTCCTGTTTTATATTTTAAACTAATTTAAATAATAGTTAATAACAAAATCGCTTTGCGATTTTTAAAAATTAGTCATTTTTCAATTCACAAATAAACTTTAATAATATATTATTATCAGTATGAAATCTGCACCTTTCGATAATAAAGAATATTTAAGAATACAAAGAGAAAACATTCTTAAAAGAATAAATAAGTTTGGCGACAAATTGTATCTAGAATTTGGCGGTAAGCTTTTTGATGACTACCATGCTTCAAGAGTTTTGCCAGGTTTTGAACCTGATTCTAAATTACAAATGCTTTTAGGAATTAAAGATAAAGCTGAAATGATCATCGTTGTTAATTCAAATGATATTGCTTCTAACAAAGTTAGAGGAGATATCGGTACCACTTATCACGATGAGGTTTTAAGACTTATCGACACTTATAAAGAAGTAGGATTGTATGTCTCTTCTGTCGTTATCTCATTTTATCAAAATCTACCTAACATCATAGAATTTGAACAACAACTTAAAAATAACGGAATTGCGGTTTATAAATCCTATAAAATTAATGGCTATCCTCAAAACATTCCTTTAATTGTTTCAGACGAAGGGCTTGGCAAAAATGAGCATGTCAAAACTACACGCCCTTTAGTTGTTGTTACAGCGCCAGGACCAGGAAGTGGAAAAATGGCTTGTTGTTTATCACAAATCTACTTAGATAACAAAAACGGAATAAGAGCAGGTTATGCTAAATATGAAACGTTCCCTGTATGGAATCTTGCTTTAAACCATCCTGTAAATGTCGCCTATGAAGCTGCAACAATTGATCTTGATGATGTTAACATGATTGACCCTTATCATTTAGAGACTTATGGAGTCACTACAGTTAACTACAATAGAGACGTTGAAGTTTTTCCTCTTTTAAAGGCAATTTTTGAGAAAATCTACGGAAAAACCCCATATTTTTCGCCAACTGACATGGGGGTAAACATGGTTGGTTATGCCATTAAAAACGAAGAAAAAATTATTGAAGCAAGCAAAAAAGAAATAGTAAGAAGATACTACGAAACAAGACTTAAAATTTTCTTAGGCAAACTTCCAACAAGATCGATTGAAAAAATGGAAATTCTTATGAATAAAGTCGGAGTTTCCCCTGAAGATAGAAAATGTGTAAAAGCAGCTCTTGACACTCAAGGCAAAGAAGGTGAGCCTTCACTCGCGATAGAACTATCAAATGGAAAAACATTATTTGGTCACCGTTCTCAACTTTTAGGCGCAAGTGCGGCATTACTTCTAAATACATTAAAATACTTCGCAAAGATTGATAAGAAGATTTATCTTCTTTCTCCAAGCGTTATCGAACCAATTCAAAAGCTTAAAGTCGAAGGATTGCATAATAAATACGCTAGACTTAGAGCTGAAGAAGTTTTGATTGCCTTGGCCGTTCAAGCAAATACAAATCCTCTTGCAGAACTTGCATTAAAACAACTTCCAAAACTTAAAGGACTAGATGTTCATTCAACAACTATTATGTCTGAAGTTGATAGAACAACTCTTAAATCTCTTGGACTTCATGTCACCGAAGAACCAGTCAACTATAAATCTAAAATGTATTTCAAAGGGTAAAAATAAAACGCCTTAGGCGTTTTCATTTAACCAGAATTTAATAGCTTCTTCGAAGTGCTTTGACCAACTTGCCTCGTTGTGATCTGCTTCTAAATCTTTTAATAAACGAACATTATCTTTTAAACCGTTTTGCTTAAAGTATTTATAAGCATCAATTGTTCTTTTTAGAAATCTAGATTCAAATCCGGAATTACCAGAGTAGAAATATAATTTATGTTCGTTTAAATTAGTAAGATTTTCGCTAAAATATTCTTTAACTTTTTTATCCGAATATAAGAAAATTCCTGGAGAAAAAACTAATCCGAATCCAAATAGTTCTGGATAAGATAAAACCATAGACAAAGAGAAGATACCACCCATTGATGAACCACCGGCACCAACATATTTCTTATCATCTTCAATAGGGAAATATTCTCTAATTAACGGAAGAAGTTCGAGTGCTATATATTTATATAGAAGGTGAGATTCAAACTTTAATTTTTGAGTATTTATATCTTCGCCATCTTCTTTCGGATCAATTCTTAAAAAAGGAAAAGAATATTCTAATGCACGATGGACTGGGTTATAAGGACAATCAATTCCAACAACAATAAAAGAACGATAGCCTTTTTTAATTAAATGATGCTCATGTACGTCAATGTCCCAAGCTCCAAAAGCAGAAGTATATTTGTCTACGATATTTTGGCCATCGGCCATAAAAAGGACAGGATATTTTTTGTTCTCATCAAAGTCTTCTGGAAGATAGACTCTCACAGTTCTTTTCTTTGAATATAAAATTGGAAGTATAACTTCCATTGTGAAAATTTGGCCATAGCGAATATCGTTTGGACGTTTTGTATATTTTTTAAATGGACCAATTGTCTTCATCTTAATTTATACTTCGAGATTTTATCACATGTTCTGTGTTAAATCCTTAAAAATTAAAAAAGCTTCAAATATATTGAAGCAATATTTCATGGTGCCCAAGACCGGACTCGAACCGGTATGGATGTGATCCGACAGATTTTGAGTCTATTGTGTCTACCAATTTCACCACTTGGGCAGCGGCATTATTCTACTAAAATATTAACGTACTTTCAATATTGAAAAAGAAAAGACCCAAGTAGGGTCATTTCAGTTATTTTTAGTTTTTATAATTCGACTCTATATTCAACTTTTTTGTCTGTCTCTTCTTCTTTCTTAGAATCAGAATCAGAGAAGAAGTTATCCATGGCATCAACTGCCTTATTAACACCATCTTTAACGCCATTTTTTACAGTGCGTAATCCATTTTTAACAGGTTCAGGAATTGTGCAACCTGCAAGTAATGCGCCAAAGGCTGGAAGAATTAATAGAAATGCAGCTCTTTTTTTCATAAATTCACCTCTTCTAACAGCATTATTATATAACTGTTAATTGAATTTAGTAAGTTATTTTATAACTAGGAAATAAAAAAGATGCATTCAAGCATCAATTTTACTAATTTGGTGCAGCGAGAGAGACTTGAACTCTCAACCCGAAGGATAGGCTTCTGAGACCTACGCGTTTACCAGTTTCGCCACCGCTGCAAAAATATTACAGATACAGCTTTTTAATCTTTGCAAGAACTGGAGCATCAGCAGGTGAGAAATTTAATTTATCAAGTTCATCTTTATCTGACCACGCCATATCAATATGTTCAGATAAAGTTGGGGTACCAGAAACTAAAGTGCATCTATAAGTATCAATATGGAGAATAACATCTTCATATTCATCCACTACGGAATAGATTAATTCGTGTACTTTTACTTTTATTGAAAGTTCTTCTACAAGTTCTCTTGCTAAAGCTTGTTCTGGAGTTTCTCCTGGATTAATCTTTCCACCAGGAAATTCCCATTTAAATGCGGTTTTTCCTGATTTTCCACGTTGAGCAGCAAAGACTTTTTTATCTTTAACAATTGCTCCAGCAACAACGAATAATTCTTTCTTTTTCTGGTCCATAGAAAATATCATATTGATTTTAATCAAAGAAGTAAATAGAATTATTGTATGAAAACTTTCGTACAATCTAAAAGAAACGCAGCAGTACATGTCATCTTCTCGATGATTTTTGCTCTTGCTTTAATCATTCCTTATATCAGAATTTATCGTGCTACTCATGCAGCTATCGTTGCAAATCCAGGCAACTTCTTTAACCTTATTGTTGATTTCACAAAAGTTAGTCAAACTAATCTTTGGGTTACAATTGCATTTGTAGTATTTACATTAGCATGGTTCTTCCTTTCGATTATTGCAAACATCAAAATTTCCAGAACAAAAAGAATTTTTGGTGGCTATTTCGGTGGCTTCTTAGGACGTCTTATTCTTTTATTAGAATACTTAGGATTTGCTGCTCTTATTGTCGTTTTATTCGTACAAATTTAATGAAAACTTTAATCTTTATCTGCCACGGAAATATTTGTAGATCTCCAGCGGCAGAATGGATTATGAAACATCTTCTTCTTAAATATCATATGGAAGAAGATTTTTTTATATTCTCGCGCGCAACTTCATTAGAAGAAATAGGTAATGATATTTATCCTCCAATGAAAAGGGCTTTATATAATAAAGAGATTCCTTTCTTTGAGCATCACGCTAAAAGAATAAGTAAAGAAGAGTTTGATAAAGCTGATTATGTTTTCTATATGGATGGACTTAATAAATCTTATTTAGAAAGATTATTTGGACCTCTTCCTAGTAAATGCCAAATAATAACAAAATATGTGGACACTGTCTCATACATTGATGATCCCTGGTACACAGGAGATTTTGATAACGTTGTTAATCAATTAGAAGATTGCTGCGATGCAATCATTAAAAAATTGCTATTAAAAACTAAATAACACTAAAGTGTTTTAAAGCTTTCTTAACACCATGCCTATCAATTGAAGAAGTCACATAAAGAGCGGTTTCTTTTGCTCTTGGATTACCATTTTTCATTGCGGCAGAATACTTACAAAGTTCAAACATAGGAATATCTTGAATATCATCGCCTAAAGCCAAAGCATTATTTTTATCAATTCCATAGTATTCAAGCACTTTCTTGATTCCATCGCTTTTACGAATGATGTGTTCTCTAATATCTAAAGCAAAATCAAAGAGCCTAAATGAGTCTAATCCTGGAGCATCAATTTCATCTAGTATTTTTTTGTCCTGCTTAGCCTCACAAAACAAAAGCATTCCTGATATATTTTCACCATTATACCCGCGAATTTCCGGAATTTTTTCCCAAAATACATCAAAATAATGTTGAGCAGTTTCGTTAATTTCTGCGGATATCCAACGCTCATATTCTGACACGAATTGAATAACTACATCATTCTTTTTAGCGACATCACAAATTCTACGAACTAATGTGGGATTCATATAGTCATGGAAAATAATATCATCTCCAACAAATATAACTGCACCGTTTGATAAAATCATTCCGTCAGGTTTAAATTCATCAAAAAAGCCAGTTAGTTTTAAGCTTTCATGTGGTCTAGCAGTAGATATAAATACTTTAACACCGTTACTTTGTGCCTTTCTTAAGGCATCTAAACTCTTCTTATCGTAAACATGATCACCATGACCATGATTAAAAATTGTCCAATCTACATCTGTAAATATAATCTTTATATCGGAACGATTTTTCATATTTCTAATTATACAAGATGAAATTTATATTTCATCAAAAAAATCTAAGCGTTAAATATTACTTATAACTATGTTTTAGTGTATTATTAAATCGCAAAAAGGAATAAATATTATGTCAGTCTATGAATTTTCTGTTAAAAATCAAAAAGGTGAAGATTTTTCGCTTTCTGAATATAAAGGAAAAGTTCTTCTTATTGTAAATACTGCAACAAGGTGTGGTTTTACAAAGCAATATGAAGAATTAGAAGAACTTTACGAAAAATATCACGAGCAAGGATTTGAAATTCTTGATTTCCCTTGCAACCAGTTCTTTAAACAAGCACCAGGAAGTGACGAAGAAATCAATTCCTTCTGTAGCTTACATTTTGGCACAAAATTCCCACGTTTTAAAAAGATTGAAGTAAATGGTCCAAATGCTGACCCATTATTTGTCTATCTTTGCAAACAAAATAAAGACGGAAAGCTTAAAAAGGTTAAATGGAATTTCACTAAGTTTTTAATTAACCGTCAAGGCGAATTCGTAGAAAGATTTGAACCAACTGCTAAACCTAAATCATTTGAAGAAGAAATTAGTAAAGAATTAGCAAAATAAACGGAAAATCCTAGGAATTTTTAAATGAATAGAGAGAAAAAGATAATCCAAACTAGTATGATCGGTATTGCTGCTAATATCCTTTTAGTCATCGGAAAAGCGATTATTGGTATCATTGCACATTCTGTTGCAATTATTTCTGATGCAATAAATAACTTAAGTGACTCTCTTAGTAGCGCAATTACTATCATAGGAACTAAGCTATCAAACAAAAAACCGGACAAGAAACATCCTTATGGTCATGGAAGAGTTGAATATTTAGTAAGTTTAGTAATTGGATTACTTGTTTTACTTGCAGGTATTCTCGCTTTATATGAGTCAATAAAAGCAATCATTGAAAAACCATCTATTGATTATTCCGTTGTTTCATTAATCATTATCGCTTTAGCGATTTTTGTTAAATTATTCATCGCAATCTACTTTATGAAGGTTGGAAAATCTGTTAATTCAGAGCCTCTAAAAGCTAGCGGTAAAGATGCGTTGTTTGATGTCTTTTTATCCGTTACAACTTTAATTGGCATTGGAACATCTTTAATATGGAACTTCAACATTGAGGGTTACATTGGTATTTTAATCGGCCTATTCATTTTAAGAACATCTGTTGAAATTCTTCGTGATGGTATTTCTTTAATTATTGGTGAACGTCCAAGCAATGAAGAAGTTGATAAAATTAAGAAAATTGTGTGTTCATTCCCTGAAGTCAAAGGCGCTTATGACTTAATAATGAACAACTACGGAACCGGAAGAATTATTGCATCAATTCATATTGAGGTTGATGATAATCTAAGTGCTGTCCAAATCCACCACTTAACTCGTTCAATTGTCACTAAAGTTTATGCTGAAACTGGCGCGATATTAACAATCGGTATTTACGCGTCTAATGAAGGTAACGAAGAAATTAAACAAATTAAAGAATTCATTTACAAACTTGTTTCCGAAGATAAAGAAATTAAACAAATTCATGGCTTTTATTTAGATAAATTACAAAGCTTAATTACCTTTGATTTAGTATTCGAATTCGATTGTGAAAAACCGCAACTTAAAATAGCTGAAATTGTGAAAATTTTAAAAGAAAAGTATCCTTCTTACACTTTCTTTGTAATTCAGGATACTGATTTCTCTGACTAATATCTATACATGTAATGTATAGGATAATCTATATAATGTCATAACGAACATAAAATCTGTTTCGTTACTTTGATAGTTCGCAAATTTTTGCAAGTCCTTATTATACATCATCCATCCATCAACATTTGTAGATGGTCTCATATCCCAAACTCCCTGAGAATTATCGAACTCAACATCCCAAACAGTTTGATTTGATTTTGGCGTATCGAAGAATGAAACATTCGCTGTATTTGTGGCAGCTAAGAATGAACCGTCTGCTCTACCAGGGATTTCAAATGTATATCCACCGCGACCTTTATAATCGCTATAAACATAGAACTGAGCAGCGTCACCAACATTTGTTATTTCACTTTTATCGGCATTGAATGTAACGTTGCATGATCCAAGTTTATGACCTGTTGAATCATCGGTTGCTGCTTTGCCTTCTTGAGGACAGGCAATGATTAAAGTATCCTTTTCACCAATTTCATCCGAAGAACCAAGTCTTTTCCATGATGCTACAAAATCACTTTCGTTTTCATAAACATAAACAGGAATTGAAGATTTAGTTTTACAAATATCGATTTCTAAAGTGAGTGTGGTTTGACCTTTTTTAAGTCCCTTAACTCTTCCATATTGATCAACAGATGCAATAGTTGGATCGCCTACGCTCCACTTCAAAGTTGCTTCGGCACTATCCCAGTCATAACCATCAGCATAATAAATATCCACTAAAGGTGTGTCTGATGTATCATTCTTTTTTACTTTAAGAAATTCATCTTGAAGGATAAATCCTTCAATTGCACCATCATTTATTGGTTCTAAAGAATCATCTGGTTCTGTTTCTGGATCAACATCTTGAGGATCTGAATCTTCCTTTTCCTTTCCGTCTTTTTGATTTGTGTCTTCATCTTTCTTTTTCCAAAACATCAAATCTTCAAAAGAACAGCCGCTACAAACCATCGAGGCAGCTAATAATGGAACTAAAAACAACTTTTTCATAACAACTCCTAATCTATTTTTAAGTTAATCTCTTAATTCTTTTCAAGCTTCACTAGCATCTTTTTTACAATAGAATATTCTTTTTTTCAATATATATTTTAATTAAAAACCCCATAAATCATAAGAATTTTTGGGGAATTTAGCACTTCTGGTGGACCTGACCGGGATCGAACCGGCTACCTCCTCCATGCCATGGAGGCGCTCTCCCAGGTGAGCTACAGGCCCGTTAGCGTTATTATCTTATTAAATTAATGCTTAAATTTCAATAACTTATTTATAAGATTAACCAAATAGTCGTTTTATTAAACCTGATAGCCCTTCTTCTTTTAATATTGCTCTATAGTATTCAAGTTCTCTTTGAATGATGTCGTCTAACGCACGAACACTTCTAATTTCGACATCTGCTGTATCATCATAAAGTCTAATGCCTGTATCTTTGTATCGTTTTAAATTAGAAGATACCAAATC
>AUXO010252688.1_pt1 | contig 12366 bp, 13 predicted proteins | sample 768731 | NCBI WGS metagenome assembly AUXO01 (sample SAMN02715735, study PRJNA202380) | gut metagenome | biome: sheep rumen | host: Ovis aries | place: New Zealand: Palmerston North | reverse complement strand
CCAATTACAAAAGATGTTTCAAAGGATGTGGTTTTGACAAGCCATAAATTGATGCTTCGTGCTGGAATGATAAAGCAATGTTCGTCTGGACTTTACACTTTGTTGCCTTTGGGATATAAAGTTCTGCAAAAAGTCGAGCGAGTAATTCAAGAAGAAATTGACAAAATTGGTGCGATGAGATGTAGTTTTCCAATTATTCAAGATGCATCATTGTGGCAAGAGAGCGGACGCTATAATAGCTATGGCGATGAAATGTTGAGAATTAAAGACAGAGGCGGAAGAGATTTGTTATTTTCTCCAACAAATGAAGAGGCTGTTGTTGATGTTTTCCGCGGGCAAATTAGTTCATACAAGCAACTTCCTTTGTCGCTGTATCAAATAAACTGGAAGTTTCGTGATGAAATCCGTCCACGTTTTGGTTTGATGCGAGCAAGAGAGTTTTTGATGTTTGATAATTACTCTTTTGCAAAAACTATTGAAGAAGCGGAAGATATTTATAATCAAAATGGAGAGGCATACTTACATATTTTTCATCGTTTAGGGCTAAAAGCCATTCCAATGCAAGCAGACAACGGAGCAATAGGCGGTTCTTTTAGTTGCGAGTTTCAAATTCTTGCTGAAAGTGGGGAAAGTAAGGTGTTTTACGAAAAAAATTGTTATGCTGAATTTTGTGAGTTATGTAAAAAACCTGATTTATCTTGGAACGAATTGAAACAGATTGCAGACGGTAAAACTTGGGCTTGGACGGAGGAGAAATACAATGCGGACGAGGTTAAGGCAAATGGTTTTGATGTGGCTAATATAATTGAAACTCGTGGCATTGAAGTAGGGCATATTTTTGTCTTTGGAGATAAATATACGAAATCAATGAACGTAAAAGTTAAAGGTGCAGACGGGCAGGACTTTTACCCGCAAATGGGTTCTTATGGTATAGGCGTGACTCGCGTCGTTCAAGGTGCCATTGAGGCGAACAATGATGAGAATGGCATAATCTGGACGCCTGCAATGTCTCCATTTGATGTTATGTTGATAAATCTAGATCCAAAAAATGAAGAGATTACAAAGCAATGCGAGGCAAAATATCAGGAACTTTTACAGCAAGGAGTTGATGTTCTATATGACGATACGGAGAAATCTATTGGTGAAAAATTTGCCGTTGCTGATTTATTGGGAATTACAAAACAGATACGAATTGGTAAAAAAGGAGTGGAAGAAAAAATAAGAACAAAAAAATAAAACTTGGGTTGCTTGTTTTAATTTTCTTCAAATTCAATGTTTTGAACATCGCTGTGTGCTTTCAAAAGGACTAATTGATCTTTTGGAAAATCTTTAACCAAATCACTGTCCCCTAAGAAGAATAACTTTGCATTGATATTACGTGCAAAATCTACGTCTGCTTCTGCGTCGCCAAAAAACCACAATTTGTCTGGGTTATGCCATTTTTCTTTGAATTCCATTCTTTCGTAGACTGGATTAAACATTCTTGGGTCTGGTTTTGCAAAACCGCTGTCTGTATAGCCGACTATAAAATCAAAGTATTTATTAAAATAAAAGCCATCTGCCTCTCTACGGACTATGTCGCCGGGTTTATTACTCATAACGACCTGCGGAATTCCCATATCTCTAAATTTTTTTAGTGTTTCTTTCGCACCAGCCAAAGGTTGCAACATATCTTTCGCATAATTATCATACAATGCTTGATATTCTGCCTGTATTGCTTTTGATTGTTTTTCTCCAAATTGTGCCGTAAAAACATCAGCAAAGCAATATCCGTTTATTTTCACAACATCCGGAACTGATAATTCTGGAATGCCATATTTTTTATAAAGCATATTCATTGAAATTAGTGTAATTGGCATTGTATTTACTAATGTGTTATCCCAATCATAACAAATGAGTTTTGGTTTTTTTAGTTTCATAAACAACTATATTTGTTCATAACAAGTAAAATTGTGCTAATAAAGCCATTTTTGTCAAGTTTTATAAAAAGATATCAAAAAATTTTTTACTAATCACAAGTCATAAGTTTTATATTATATCTCAAATTCTATTACACTTGGTGCGTGGTCGGAAGTTTTTGGTTTGCCACGAGTTTTCATATCAACATAAATGTTTTGCATATTCGCAATCACATTTGGCGAGGATAACATATAGTCTAAACGCCAGCCAACATTCCGGTCAAAACCCTTTGTTTTATAGTCCCACCAAGTGTATTGTTTTGTGTCTGGATATTTTACTCTAAACGCATCTTCCAGCCCGATTTTTCTAATATCTCGCAACGCCTGCCGTTCAAGCGGATGAAAACAAACTTCTCCGTCATTTGCTTTTGGATTATGCAGGTCAATCTCTTCCTGTGCTACGTTCAAATCTCCTGCAAAAATCACGTATTCATCTTGAAAGTTGTTGTTGTCCCGTTTTATTTCTTCAATTCTGTTTTGTAGCCTTCTATAAAATCCAAGTTTATAGTTAAATCTTGCACTTTCTTCAAGGGTTTCACCTTGTTGCAAAACACTTCCGCCCTGTGGCACATAAACACTGGCAATACGCAAAATCTTTCCATTGATTGTCGTTATAGCCTCAATGTATCTTGCTTCTTCGTCCGGCGTTTTCTCGTTATACAGCGGAAGTTCGTTTATTTCCACTTCAAGCGGATATTTTGACAAAATCGCCACTCCATTATAACTTTTTTGTCCCTTATAAACACAATTCATTCCCATTGATTGCACGGCTGACAAAGGAAAATCAAAATCTTGGCACTTAGTTTCTTGTAAAAGCACAACATCAAGGTTGTTTTCCTTGATTGTCTCTTCAAGAAGTTTTGTCCTAACTCTTATTGAGTTTATGTTCCAGGTGCCTACTTTGACTTTCATTGTAAAATAAATAAAACTATTGCCACAATAAAACTTTTGTCTTCAAATCGCTCAAAAAGCTCTCGTCATCTATCGCGTTTTATTGTTGGTCGTTTTTATTGATTGCTTTTATTTCTTTGTGTTTTCTTTCAACCACTCAATAAAGTTTTCTTTTGTTGTACCACCAACTCTATTTGCAACAGCTTTGCCATCTTTGAATAACAAAAAGCAAGGAATGCCTTGAACTCTAAACCTATTGGCTAAATCTTGTGCTTCTTCTGTGTTTGCTTTGTAGAAAGCGACATTTTTTACTTCTTTGGCAACTTCTTCGTAAATTGGGGCCATCATTCTGCAAGGACCGCACCAAGGAGCCCAAAAATCCACCAATGCATAACCTTTGCTTGCTTCTACTTTTTCTGCAAAACTCTCATTTGTTATTGATATCACTTCTGACATAACTAACTATAACGATAAGTAATTTAATAAATCAAAAATCAAGGTTAAAATTGCAAATTAAAAAAAACCGATTTTGTGTTTGGCGATGTTTAACGAAGCGAAGGAGGATAAAAAACCCTACATCTATATCGCCCAATCACAACAAGAATTGACAAGTTGTAAAATTGGCATTACTGATGATCTTGAAAGAAGATTGAAAGAATATAACTCTACAACTGGTAAATCATTAGATAATACAACAGAATATTTATTTACTTGTGAAATTAAAGACGGTAAAGCAAGAGAAGTTGAAAATGATATAAAGAAAGAGTTTGCAAAAATGAGAGAGACAGGAATAAATAACAAAAAAACAGAAATATACTTTTACAACCAAGAGTTGTTCAATGACTATGTTGAGTTTATAAAAAATCATAAACTTTTTAAGAAGGAAATAACCATAAAACAAGTAAAACCAAAAGAGAAAGTGAAAGAAATTAAAAAAGAAGGAAAGACATTGAAGGAAAGAGAAAAAACAAGAAAAGATATAATGCAACAAGCAAGATTTGTAAAAAATGACGAATTCTACACAAGATATGAAGATGTAGAAAAAGAGATTTCAATGTATCCAAAATCGATCTGGAAAAATAAATGTGTGTTATGTAATTGTGACGATGCCGTTGCAGATAAAGAGAAACGAAACGAGAACAACACATCTGCTTTTGCTCTATATTTCTTGAATAATTTTGAAGAACTTGGTTTGAAAAAACTAATCTGTATTCACTATGGTGGTGGTATTGATTTGTTTAATGCAGGAGCAAAAGCATATGTTTTTACAAAAGATGGAGTAGAAGAATTATTCAAAAATGATAAAGGTTTTACGGGAAGCTTTGATGACCCACTTTCGATTAAAATCTTAAACGAAGAGGCTGACATTGTCTGCACTAATCCGCCTTTTTCAAAGTGCATTGACTATTGGAAGATTGTTATTGGAAGTAAGAAAAAGTTTTTAATCATCTCGAATATTACAAACTGCATAAACACTGCTTACATTAAATACTTTGCCAAAAAACAAGTTTGGGCAGGTCATAATAGGGTTGATTGGTATTATAATCCAAAAAGGCAACTCGTTGATGCATCGGGACATTGGTTCACCAATATTAAAATAAAAGATAGAGTAAAGAAAAATATGAAATTTGTAAAATTAAATGAAATTCCTGATAAAAGTAAAAAATTTGATGACAATGGAAACTTGATTGTACGTGACAATTATATTCCAACTAACTACAAACATCCTTTTGCAGTATCAGTTTATCCAATTTTAAGTGGCGTTTTGGAAAAAGGTTATAAAGTTGTTCAATTAAAAAGATATACACCATATTTTAATGGCAAAGAAAGTTTTGCAAAAGTTTTAATTCAAAAAGAAGAAGGGTAAAAAAGCAGACTGCTTGACAATTAGGTTTTATTTTTCTATGTCTTGGTGTTTATGTTGAATAGTGGCAATGGAAATTGCGATCTTGTTTCTGTTGTCGGGGGTTTGCGTGCGTCAACTCTTGGTACCTCAGCCTTTGGCGGTTGTGGTTATTGTAATCATATTTGTCATATTTAAGACGCGACAATTTTAGGGCTTGTTGTGTCTATAACCTTTTTCTCCTAACTATTTTTTTGTTTTTTTATTTTTTTAATTTCTGATTTTTTGTTTTTATGACAGATTTAAATTTTTCTTGGTATTTTGTTTATTTGCTAACGTTGTTTTTGTTTGACATTTCACCGGGTGTGACTTTTGTGACCACGGCAAACAATACAATCAAAAATCGTTCGCTGTTGAGTGGAATTTTTACTGCTCTTGGTGCGGGAACGAGCGACGGAATTTCTGCGTTAATTGGTTTTTTCTTTTGTGCTACATTAGAAAAATATACCACAATTTTTAAAGGAGTTCAACTTGTCGGGATGGCGGTGTTATTTTATTTTGCTATTCGTATGCTTTTGTCAAAACCAAAAGAGTATTCTATTGATGGAGTAAAACAATCGCAAACCAACTGGCTATCGTATAAAAGTGGTTTTGTAATGACATTTTCAAATATAGGTATAGCAACTATCATTATTAGCGTTATTTCCCAATTTTATAAATACGTCAATGGAGGAGCCGGATATTGTCTTTTACTATTCTCTGTGCCAATAATGAGTTTTTTAAGTTTCTCCCTCGTTGCGTGCGGAGTGTATTTCCTAAAACTCTGGAAGCTATTTGGCAAATACGCTTGGGTGGTTGATAAAATTGCCGGTGTGGTGCTTATTTTCTTTGGTATTATGAATGTTATTGAGATATTGAGATTATAATATGGTTTATTTGTAGTTTTGTTTTTTTTTTATTGTTTTATTGTTTTGTAGTTTGTTTATGGCAGGAGTTTTTAAACACCCGAAAGGGCTTTATACAATGGTTTTTATTGAAATGTGGGAGAGGTTTTCATTCTACGGAATGAGATATTGCTTTGTCCTTTATATGATAAAGGAAATGTTATTTTCCCAGCAAAAGGCGTCATATATTTATGGTCTATATTGTAGTTTGGCATATTTTACACCGCTTATTGGTGGGTGGCTGACGGATAACTTTTTAGGTTTGAGAAAAGCGGTTTCCATTGGTTCGTGGCTACGATTTATTGGGCTAATGCTTTTATCCACTGGCAAAGATTTTTTATTTATACCAAGTTTATTATTTATGATATTAGCAACAGGTTTGATGCGAGCAGGAATGAACCCAATAGTAGGCTTATTGTATAAAAAAGACGAAACAGCACAAATGGACGCAGGATTTAGAATTTTTTACTTATTCTGCAACATTGGCTCGTTTTTATCAATAATCATATGCGGATTTATTGGGGCAAAATACGGCTATCGCTATGCATTTATGGTTGCCGGCTTGGCAATGTTGATAGGACAAGTTGGCTATATGATAAGGGCAGGGCGAACGCTTGGCGAACTTGGACTAAAACCAATTAGAAAAAGTATAGAAAAGGTGCAAAAAGGTTTTACCGCATTGGAAAAGCAAAAATTAGCAGTAATGTTTATAATCTTTTTTGTTTTTACAGATGTTTATGATATTTGTGCGGAGCAAGCAGGAAATACTATAACTATTTTTGCAGATAACAACATCAATCGTGTAATTGCTGGTTTTACAATTCCAACCGTTTGGTTTCAGGCAATAAATCCGTTGGTGATTTGGTTTATAACTCCATTGTTGGGTTGGAAATGGGACAAACTTGCTAAACGAGGAAAGGAGATAAAGTATACTGATAAAATTATTATGTCATTATTTTTAATGAGTTTATCATACGTTGTTCTTGTTTTGGCGGGCTATTTTGCAGACAAAGGTGAAAAAATATCGGTTTTATGGGTAATGATTTCTGTGTTTATCCAATCTGTTGGTGAAATATATGTTTATCCAATTTTTTATCCGCTTGTGTGTAGATTAGCACCAAGCCGTATGATTTCTTTTATGATGGGGGTAGCAACTTTGCAATTTGCGGTATCCAATTTTATAACCGGAATGATAGGTGGGCTATATTCTCATATGAGCCGTGTTGCTTTTTTCTCTATTTTTATGATTTTGTCGTTGCTGTTTGCATTGATATTAAAAAGCGTAAAGAAGAAGTTTGATGTCATCATTTATAAATAGTTTTTAACTGAATTCTTAAAAGGGTGTTAAAACTCGCAGGAGAGGGCAAATGTGATGGTTGATGAGAATAACAAGAGAAACTGGTGGAGACACGGGGACTCGAACCCCGGACATCCTGCTTGCAAAGCAGGCATTCTAACCAACTGAATTATGTCCCCAACTTTCAAAGAATGAAATAGAGAGTTTTTATTTATCAACTTTTATTTTCATTTGAAAATTATTTGTTTATTTTTGTAAAGTCTAACGAGCGTTGTTTGTATGTCAAATTTAATTGTTTATTTTTCTCGTGCAGGTAGTAATTGGGTTGATGAAGGTGTTTCAAATCTTGAAGTTGGCAATAACGAAATTGTAGCAAAATATATTCGCGACAAAGTCGGTGGAGATTTATTTAAAATTGAAACCAGCAGAAAATATACAGACGAGTATTATAAAGCCACAGAAGAGGCAAAAGAGGAGAAAAATAACCAAGAGCGTCCGGAGGTTTTGAATTTGCCGTCAAATTTGGATAAATATGATACGATTTATTTATGTTATCCAATCTGGTGGGGAACTTGTCCTATGGCAGTTTTTACATTTTTGGAACACTATGATTTTACAGGCAAAACAATTATTCCGTTTTGTTCTCACGAAGGGAGTGGAAAAAGCGAAAGTGTTGATGATATCAAAAAAACTTGCCCTAATGCTATTGTAAAAGATTGTTTTGAAACAAGAGGATATAGGTGTCAAAACCTACAAAATGATGCTGATTTGCAAAAAAGCATAGACGTGTGGATAAAAACGTTTTAGATGAGACAATAAATTGTGTTGTTTTTTATAAAAGGTTTATAATTTTTTGTCTGTGTCGGGGGTAAATGTTAAAGTTGACAATCTTATAAAATCTTTTGGCGATCGCAAGGTGTTGCGTGGTTTGTCGTTTTCTTGTGAGGCTGGTGAGAGCGTTATAATTCTTGGCGAGAGCGGAATGGGCAAATCGGTAATGATGAGAATTATAGGGACGTTCCTTGAAGCAGATGGTGGAAGCATAAAAATAGGAGACCAAGAAATTATAGGTATTACCGACAGAAAAAGAGAAAAAGTGATGAACCAAATTGGTTTTTTATTTCAATATTCTGGCTTGTTTGAACATCTAAACGTGTGGCAAAATATTATGTTTTATCAGTTGTATATTGAAAAGAAAGACGCAAACGATATGAAAGAGATTGCTTTGCAGATGATGCAAGCATTAAAAATTCCAGAAACCGCGAGTGAACTTAAACCAGCGGAAATATCTGGTGGAATGCAAAGACGCGTTGCTCTTGCTCGGACGATTGTGAAAAAACCAAGTTTGATATTGTTGGATGAGCCAACTACTGGACTTGACCCCGTTGTTTGCGACAGCGTTAATGAGACAATCAACGAAGTTAAAAAGCAGACGGGAGCGACAATGATTACTATTACTCACGATTTAAATTCTGCATTGCGGACAGGTGATAAAATTGTTGTTCTAAAAGAAGGACGCGTTGTCTGGGAGGGTAAACCTTATGATATTTTTTCTTGTCAGGATGAATATGTTGTAAAATATTTGAAATCGGCAAACGTGGATGCAAGCAAGAGCTTTTAAGTGTCTTTGGCATCAAACTTGTAGCGTAAGGGTGTATTAGTTTTAAACTTAGTTACAAACGTAATAGCAAGCCAAGTCAAGCAAGATAAAGTTTTGTCTTCCTTTAAAAAAAATTGATTTTTATTAAATCATTGGTTTGTTGCTTGTGGTTTTCTTTTATGAAAGTGGTTTTAATTACAGGGGGAACAAAAGGCATCGGCAAAGCAACGGCAATTGAGTTTGCAAATCGTGGTTATAAAGTGATTGCTACAACTCGCAGTATTGATAATAAAACCGAGTTAGAAGAGAACTTGAAAAAAGAAATTAGTGGACAAGGTGAGGTTATTGTTGAAAAATTGAATGTTAATAATGAGGATGATGTTAAAAACTTAATTCAAGATGTTGTTGAAAAATACGGGCGTCTGGATTGTTTGGTAAATAATGCTGGAATAATGATTGAAAATGTTCCTTTGCACGAGACAACTACAGAAAATTTTAGAAAAATTATCGATACTGATCTCTTTGGGCTTTATTATGGTATGAAATATGCTATTATCGCAATGTTAAAACAAGGCGGAGGTAGTATCGTAAATGTCGCTTCTGATGCTGGTTTGATAGGTGGCTATTCGTCTTCTTTATATACGGCAGCCAAGCACGCAGTTGTTGGTCTTACGAAATGCGGAGCTTTGGATTATGCGACACAAGGAATTCGTGTAAATGCCGTTGCTCCGGGGTGTATAAAAACCGAAATTTTTGAAGATGCCTTTAAACGTGGGACTTATACAGAGGAAAGTCTTGCAAATCTTCATCCGATGAAAAGAATGGGGCTTCCAAAAGAAGTTGCAAAGTCTATTTTTTTCTTGGCCGACGAAGAAAACGCATTTACAACCGGAACAATCTTGACTTGCGACGGTGGCTATGTTGTTCCGTAAGCTTTTATTGTATAATTTTTAGTTGTTTGAAGTTATTTAGTTGGGTTGGACGATGTTTGATTTTAAAGTGTGCTTTAAAAAACATTTGGTTGTTTAGAGTTTGTGAAAAATATGTTTTCTATGTTTTATAAGTCTATAAAATGTGTTTGTTTTATGCAAGCAGTTGGTGTGTTATTGTTGTCTTCTTGTGTATCTTCCACAGAAGAAAGTATTTTATTGCTTGAAAATCGTCTTGAAAGCTTTATTGGCAAAAGCGTTCGTGATGTTATAAATGTTTTTGGTAACCCAACAAAATATAGCAACAGAATGGATTTGCCGGGGCAAGAAAGTGGTACATACATGATATATGATTACAGGCCAATGAACGATAACTGTATTATTATGTTTAAATATGCAAAGAAGACATTGAAAATCATCGACTGGGATTACGAAGGAAATTGCTTGCTGTTTGATGGTAAATAGTTTTAATTGGTTGCTCTTTTGGTTGTCGTTTGTGTTTTTTAGTGTTTTTTTTTGTTATTGTTCCACGTGGAACGTTTTTTATGAGGTGTTTTGAAGTTAGGTTTTTAAAATTTGTTTTTGTTGGTGCGATTGTTTTTGGTTGTTTTTCAAGTTGTGCTTTGTTTACAGAAATCACCGAAAAAAAGCAATTAAAAAATATTTTATCCAGTTTCGTCGGAAAAACACCAAACCAGTTGTATGCTACGCTTGGTAAACCTGATAAATATAAAGTTGTTTTAAACAAAAAACAAGAAATTGCTAACGCGATTGCAACTTATCAATATATTTTTAATTTTTCTACGAGGCAGTATGAATGCAACGTTGATTTTATAACTGACAAAACACAAAAGAAAATCGTTGATTATCAATATAATAGTGTAAAATGTTTTTACATAACTATGTATTGATGTTTGTTGATTGTTTTGTTATAGTAAAATGTTCCACGTGGAACAAATTTTTATATGATAAATTTTTTAACTTGCCAAGAAAAACAAAAATTGCGACAGATTAGAGAAATGAAGCCGATAGTGTGTTGTTTAACAAATGCCGTGACAATCAACGATTGTGCTAACATTGTTTTGGCTTTTGGCGGGCGTCCAATTATGTCAACAGACTTGGGCGACATCAAAGAAATCTTGAAGTTTTCAAAAGCGTTGGTTTTAAATATCGGCACAATCAAAGGAGACGAAGTTGATTTGTTTATTCAGTCTGGCAAGGAGGCGAATAAGTTGAAAATTCCAGTTATTCTTGACCCGTGCGGGTGCCAAGCAACGAGTTTTAGGTTTAATGTTGTTAAAAAATTATTGCAAAATGTAAGGTTTTCGGTGATTAAATGTAATCAAGAAGAATTAAAAGCACTCTATAAAATGACAGGCGACGTAGGAAGTTTTGAGATTCTCTCTTTTAATCGAGCAGAAAACGAACTGCAAGCAAAGAGTGTCGCTAAAAAGTTTGATTGTATTGTCTGTATAAGTGGCAAAATAGACATAATCACAGATGGCGAAAATATAAAATATTGTAAATATGGTAATAAAATTATGTCAAAAATTACCGGATGTGGATGTATGTTGACTTGTGTGGTCGCTTGTTTTTGTGCCGTGAGCACAGATTTATTAGATGCAACTTATACAGCCTGTTGCGTTTATGGGAAAAAATATAAAAAACTTTTATCATCGCACATAAAAACTGCAAAAACATTTAACTAATCGGCATTTAAATGAGCCATTATGTTCCACGTGGAACATTTGATTGATTTTGTGAGCAAAAAGTTTTAGTCTTGAATATTATATTTTTAATAGTCTTTAATATCTAAAAAAAAGGACAGGTGGTCGAGTGGTTGAAGGCACTGGTCTCGAAAACCGGCATACGGTTTTGCCGTATCGAGGGTTCGAATCCCTCTCTGTCCGCCATTATTTTATGTCAGGATTGGGTTTGTTTTTGAAAACTTCGTCCGCATATTCATAAATATATCTTGAAGCGATTGAGCGATAGGGTTGCCATTTTAAGCCGAACTTGTCAGTGTCTTTTTTCTTTCGCAATTCTATTCCGTATAGAGCCTCCATGCCCTTTATTAAAGCCAAATCTTCAAATGGGAAAACATCCTCTCTGTCTAATACGAACATCAAATACATCTTTGCCGTCCAATTGCCAATGCCGTGCAATTTTGTCAGGGTTTTTATTGCTGTTTTGTCGTCAATTGTTTTAAGTTCGTTAAAAAAGTTTGGTTGTTTCGCGATATATTCAATAAATGAGTTGATGTAGGTTGCTTTTTTCATTGTTAGTCCAAGATTTTTAATATTCATAACGTCAATTTGTATAAGGTTTTCAACAGAAAAGTCATTATGGCATAATTCCACAAAGCGTCCCATAATTTTGTTTGCCACTTTTGTTGAAATTAGTTGTCCAATAATTGAAAAGATAATAAATTTTATTGGTTCGTTATTTAAATAATATTCTATATCACCTTTTTTGTTTATGAAGTCTGCCAAGATTTTATCTTGTTTTTTAATAAAAATCACTCGCTTGTCATCGGCTTTCAGTATTTGCATATATCTTCAAGAGGAAGTAAGACATTTTTATTTTGCCTCACTATCGTCGTTTAAACTATTCCATAAATGTTTATAAAGTCCATCAAGTTCAAGGAGTTGTTTGTGCGTTCCTTCTTCAATGATTTTACCTTCTTGCATAACATATATTTTATCGCAATTTACAATGCTTGAAAGACGATGAGCGACGATAATTACAGACTTTCCATCAAGATTTTCAAATACAGAATCTCTTATAGCGTGTTCCGTTTGAGCATCAAGTGCTGATGTCGCCTCATCAAAGATAATTATTGGAGCGTCTTTAATCAGTGCACGTGCAATGGCTATTCTTTGTTTTTGTCCTGTTGAAAATCTC
>AUXO012234938.1_pt1 | contig 12368 bp, 9 predicted proteins | sample 768731 | NCBI WGS metagenome assembly AUXO01 (sample SAMN02715735, study PRJNA202380) | gut metagenome | biome: sheep rumen | host: Ovis aries | place: New Zealand: Palmerston North | reverse complement strand
GCCTCCGCCAGGATTGTATGGTTGGTATAGGACATAACACTCTGCACGATTGTCATTGCCTTGTCCCAGGCAAATCCATAGTCATCCATCAGCACCCGCATCAGCTCGGCAATTGCCATGGCGGGATGTGTATCATTCAGCTGGATACTGATCTTTTCACCCAGGTTTTCCAGATTATCGTAGTGTTTGAGATGCGCATTGATAATGGAACTGATACCTGCACAGACAAAGAAATACTGTTGCTTCAGACGGAGCAGTTTGCCTTCCTCCGTGGAGTCATCCGGATATACATTCAGGCAGATTTCGGTAACTGCCTGCAGGTATTTACGGTAATCAACGCCGGGACGTACCTGCGCTGCCGGTTCTGCGGACCAAAGACGCAGAGTATTTGTCATCTTGGTGTTTGCGCCGATCATCGGGATATCATACGGTACTGCGAAAACATGTTCCGCATTGACATGCTTGAAGTGCAGGTCACCCTTTTCATCCGCAGTAACCTCGATATTGCCGAAGAATTTGACTTCCACGGAATGCTTGGGCTTGCGGATTTCCCAAGGATTGCCGACCCGCAGCCACATATCCGGTACTTCGATCTGGTTGCCGTCACGGTCAATGACCTGTCTGAACAGACCGTACTGATAGTGGATGGAATTGCCGTTTACCGGAAGATTCAGTGAAGCAGCGGAATCCATAAAGCAGGCCGCCAGTCTTCCAAGACCGCCGTTGCCGAGACCCGCATCTGATTCCTGTGCGGCAATATTGCCGTAATCAATGCCGAGTTCCTCAAGGCCTTCACGGACCATGTCATAAATACCGAGGTTGTGCAGATTGCTCGAAAGGCTCTTACCGAGCAGGAACTCCATGGAAAAGTAATATACCTGCTTGGCATCCTGACGGTCTACAGCTTCCTTTGTATCTCTCCAGTTTTCGCTGGCGTAATCGCGCACCATATTGCCGAGAACAAGATATTTCTCGGTCGGATGTGTATCCTCCGCACTGACACCGTACGTACGGACCATTCTTTCAGTGAATTCCTTTTTGAATTCCTGCTTGTTTTTGAACATGTGACTATTTTCCCTTTCTGTCTTCTGATGCTCCTGTGCGGCGTGTATGCTTTTTAGGACATGTCAGCCATATTGCAGCAAACGGCGCTACCCGGATACGGATCTCCTCAGCTCTCCTGCCCTCCGGGTTCTTCAGTGTGACGGATTTTACCGGCTCAAAATTGCACATATTGCAGCCGTTGTAAATATCCTTCTCGGAATTCAGTATTTCGGTGTAGGTGCCTGCCTGCGGAACCGCAACCCTGAAATCCTCATACTGCGCCGAAGTGAGATTCATGAGACATACAAGATACTCTTTCTCATCTTCCCGGTAAAAAGTATATACCGACTGCGCTGCATTGTCCGCATCAATCCACCGGAAACCTTCTCCGTCGTAGTCATGCTTGTACAGACAGCCGTGCGAACTGTAGATTTTGTTGAGGTCTGTGAAGTAGCGCAGGAAGGCGTCATGGGCGGGATATTCCAGCAGGAACCAGTCCAGTTCCTTCTTCTCGTCAAACTCACGGAAGCTGGCAATTTCATTGCCCATAAAGTTCAGTTTCTTGCCGGGATGCGCAAACATGTAGGCATACAGATTGCGAACCTGCGAGAACTTCTGCTCATATGTTCCCCACATGCGGTCGATAATCGTTTTCTTGCCGTGGACGTTTTCATCGTGGCTGAGCGGCATCAGGAAGCGCTCGGAATAGAAGTATGCCATGGAGAATGTGATCTTGTTATGGTCGTAGAATCTGAACAGCGGATCCGTTGCATAGTATTTCAGCGTATCGTTCATCCAGCCAAGATCCCACTTGTAGTCAAAGCCGAGACCTCCGTCCAGCGTGCTGCCCGTTACCTTCGGGAAGTCACTGCTGTCTTCCGCAATCAGCATGACATCCGGATATTCCTTGTTCAGGAAGTAATTCATGCGCTTGATGAAGTTCAGCGATCCTTCGTTGGTGCCGCGGTCACGGTTGCCGCCCCAGTAGATCAGATTGGACACTGCATCAATGCGGATACCGTCAATATGATAGACATCCAGCCAGAAAGCAGCCGCACTGATCAGGAATGAACGGACTTCCTCGCTCCAGAGGTCAAAGTTCATTGTTCCCCATTCAGACTCGGCATCTTCGAACTTCTTGTATTCATACAGCGGTTCACCGTCAAAACGACGCAGACCGAAAGCATCCTTTACAAAGTGCACCGGAACCATGTCCATGATGACACCGATGCCCTGCTTGTGGCATTCATTGACAAACGCTGCAAATTCAGCCGGATTGCCGTATCTGCTGGTTACGGAATAATAACCGCTTGCCTGGTAGCCCCAGGATCCGTCAAACGGATATTCGTTCAGCGGCATCATCTCGATATGTGTGAACCCGTGTTCCTTTACATACGGGATCAGCTGTTCCCTCAGCATGTCATAGCTGAAGGTGAACTCTCCGTTCATCTTCCAGCCGCCTGCGTATACTTCATAGATACTCACGGGGCGGTCAAAATTCTTTGATCTCTTCTTCATCCAGTTGCGGTCGGCCCAGTGTATTTCATTCAGGTCGTATACCTTGGATGCGGTGCCGGGACGTGTTTCACTGTAAAAAGCATACGGATCTGCTTTGTCCAGCGGATTGCCGTTGCGGTCCTCAATATGATACTTGTATGTATCCCACTGCTTTACACCGGGTACAAATACACTCCATACTCCGGTAAAGCCGGTGCGTTCCATTCTGGCTGCTTCTGTGTCCCAGTTGTTGAAACTTCCGATGACACTTACATTTCTTGCATGCGGCGCATATACGGTAAAGCGCACGCCGGCTGTGTTTTCTTTTACCACATGGGCTCCGAACAGCTGATAGGCGTTCAGGCAGTCCCCCTGGTGGAAATGCTCAATAATTTTCCCCTGGTCCATAGATCCTCCGTCAGAAAATGTCTGCGTCATAATGATACAACATTTTGCCGATTATTTCGCCCGTGAGACTAAAAACCGGAGTCCGCTGGGGCGCTCCGGTTCATAATTGGTTTTTATGCGGTCAGTTTCTTCATGGTGTCTTCGTACACCGCGCACTTCTTTTCCGCATCTTCGGCAGAATCACCGTGGATGCAGTAGTAAACCTTGATCTTCGGCTCGGTGCCGCTCGGTCTTACAGCAATCCAGGAACCGTCAGCCAGGAAGTACTTCAGAACATCGGACTTTGTGAAGCCCTCGAGTCTGCATACGCCCTCATCTGTGCCTTCTTCAAAGGTATCGAAGTCCTGCCAGCGGATGACTTTGCAGCCGGCGATCTCAGTGAGACGCTCTGCACGCAGTCCGGCAGTGATTTCCTTGATTCTCTGTGCACCGGCCTGACCCTTCAGCTCGATGGATGTCTGTGTTTCCTTGTAGTAGCCGTGTTCCTTGTATGCATCTTCCAGAACGTCGGACAGTGTCTTGCCGTGTGCCTTGTAGTAGCAGGCTGCTTCTGCGAGCATCAGACAAGCCTGCTGGGCATCCTTGTCACGTACGAACGGGCTGATCAGGGAGCCGTAGCTCTCTTCATAACCGAAGACATAGTTGCGGGCATGATTGACTTCATACTTGGCAACCTTTTCACCGATGAACTTGAAGCCGGTCAGTGTCTTCTCTGTAGCGACACCGTACTTGGCCGCAATCTTTTCACCGAGGTCGGAAGTAACGACGGTATTGAACATAACAGGATTCTCAGGCATCTTGCCCTTCTCGGTGAGCTGGCTGAGGATGTACTCAATCAGAACCGCACCGGACTGGTTGCCTGTCAGCAGTTCATACTTGCCGTTCTGCCTGACGCCTACACCCATACGGTCTGCATCAGGGTCGCAGACAAGAATGATATCCGCATTCTCTTTCTCAGCATACTTGAGAGCGAGTTCATATGCGCCCGGCTGTTCCGGATTCGGAGTCGGGGTATTGGCAAAATCAGGATTCGGATCGCACTGTTCGAGAACCGGAATCACTGTGTAACCGCAGTCCTTGAGGATTGTGCGTACAGGAATGTTGGATGTGCCGTGCTCCGGTGAGAAGACAATCTTTACATCATCCTTGCGTACATCCGGATTCAGCTGGATGGACTTCACGCATGCATAGTATTCTTTATCAACGTCTTCACCGATGACCTTGATCAGTGCTTCCTGCTCCGGTGTAACATCGGCAGTAACGCTCAGTTCATCTTCAACCGCATTGACCTTGGCAATGACAGCGTCCGCAAGCGCCGGGATCAGCTGGCAGCCCTTTTCGTCATACAGCTTGTAACCGTTGTATTCCTTCGGATTATGGGATGCGGTGATCATAATGCCGCCGAAGCATTTTTCAAATCTGACCGCGAAGGAAAGCTCAGGTGTAGGACGGAGTGATTCGAAGACGAATACTCTGATACCTCTGGATGCGAGTACTTTGGCGGAATCGAAAGCAAATTCACGGGAATTGCGGCGGTTGTCATAACCGATTGCGATACCTGCTTCGCATGCTTCTTTGCCGGCTTCAACGATGTATTCGGCAAATCCTGCTGTTGCTTTGCGGATTGTGTGGATATTGATCCGGTTTGTGCCTGCACCCATGACACCGCGCATGCCGGCTGTGCCGAATTCAATGTTGGTGTAGAAGGCATCGGTGATTTCCTGTTCGCTCATCTGTTCCATCTCAGCACGGAGATCAGGATCCAGATTCGGGCTTCCAAGCCAGCGGTCGTAGTTTTCTTTTGCGTTCATGATAATTATCTTCCTCTCCAAAATTATAAAAATGGAAGATGCCTGGGCAATCTTCCGGATGTTTTCTCAATTAAGCGATAACCTGCTGATCGCGGAGAATTGTCTCAATCTGTTCGGCTGCTGTTTTTTCGTCATCGCCTTCGCAGGTGATGGTGATTTCCGCACCGGTCGGGATGCCGAGTGACATAACGCCCATGATTGATTTCATGTTAACGGTTCTTCCCTTATATGAGATCTTGATTTCGCTCTTGCATTTGCTGGCTGTATTTACTGCGACCGTTGCAGGACGAGCGTGGAGTCCTACAGGATCAATTACTGTTACTGAGAGTGTTTCCATATTTCTTACCTCCAAGTGCTATTTAGATAATACTATTTTCAGTACATTCCCGCAAGCATATGCACCGCTGCGGGATACCCTCTATTTGTGGTACGGTTCGTTTCTGCGGATACGGAAAGCGCGGTAAATCTGTTCCAGAACAATCAGTCTGCACAGCTGGTGCGGAAAGGTGTTAGGAGACAGCTTCCAGCGGAAATCCGCCCGCTCACACAGTGCCTTTGAAACCCCGAGGGAACCGCCGATCACAAAGTCGATCCGGCTGTGTCCGCTCACTGCCAGTCTTTCCATAAAGTCCGCAAGACCCGGTGAATCCATTTCCTTTCCGGCCAGATCCAGAAGAATAACATAGTCATCATCACGGATCAGCTTCAGGATCCTGCTGCCTTCCTTTTCAAGCACAATATCATTCTCGGCATCGGAGTTCTTTTCCGGTGCTTTTTCATCTTCCGCTTCGGCAAATTCAATACGGTCATATGCGGACAGTCTGCGTGCATACTCGGCAATGCCGTCCTTCATCCATTTCTCGCGTACTTTGCCGCAGGCAATAATGCGGATCATCGCGGGAATACCTGGAAGGTGATCACACTGCCGCTGCGGTTGACGGTAACGGTTGTCTCCTGTTCCTCTTCCGGTTCATACGTATACAGGAAATTGCGCAGATCCCGGAGATTGTGTATTTCCGTATCATTGACAGCCGTCAGGACATCACCGACCAGCAGTTCGGAAGCCGCTGCCGGAGATTCCTCAATAATTCTTGTGATGACAATACCTGAAGTGACATCCAGCTGCAGATTCGCACCGCTCTTTTCATATACCTGCATGTCTTCGATATCCCGGCCGATAATACCGAGATACTTTCTGGATACGGAGCCCTCCGCAATCAGTCTGTCTGCGACTGTTCTTACTTCCGATACAGCCGCAGCTGCGGTTAACCGGTAGCTTCCTTCCGATGTACCGAGACGCCTGGACATGATGCCGATCATTTCACCGCTCAGGTTCAGCAGCGGTCCGCCGACCCCGGGATCAGGCAGTGCCAAATCCGCCATCAGTATATTGATTACAGCTTCGGAATGTTCTTCATCAACGGCAGGTCTGAGCTGCTGCATGGGTTCTGATACAACCCCGAAGGTAACGGTTCCGTTGCCGGTCAGGGGATTGCGTCCGCTCATGGATACGGCATATTCACCCTGGCGGATCAGGTCGCTGTCACCCAGGGCAATCGGATCCGTATCAAACTCCGGATGCGTAAGCAGAATGGCAATATCCGTCTGCTGGTCCTGACCAATCAGTTCGGCATCCAGGGCAATGCTGTTGTCAAAATGCACTCTGATTTCAGCCGGATTCTCGGGAATCAAAGAAGCTGAAGTAACAATGTAGCAGTCACGGTCATTGGAGCGGTAGATTACACCGCTGCCCGTAGCCGGTGTTTCATACTCATCACGGCTGGTCACAATCACCGTGGCAGGTCTTGTCTTTTCAACAATACCCGTAATATCGGTGGTATAGCCCGTTACGGTGTTATATACAACGGTTGTGCCGGGTTCACTGGTTTCCTGGGTTTCCTCAGCCGGTGCTTCCTCAGGCACAAAATAAACCTTATAGGTCAGCCAGCTGTTCCATGCCAGCAGTGCAATAACAAGTGCCCAGAGCAGTTTTTTCATATCCAGCACCTCCCTGTATCATCTCGTACTGACCGGCAGCCGCAATGACAAGAGACGGATTCAGTCTTCCCCGGTGATACCGGAAAATCTGCTCCGCACTGACCTGCAGGGCTTTCTGCCGGGTATTTGCTTCCTGGCTGATATGTGCCAGTATGATAACCTTTGTCTTCTCAGTGACGGCCTCGTCAAGAATTGCCGCACAGTCTTCGTTGCAGAGATGGCCTTCATCCGACGCAATCCTGCTCTTCAGGTACATCGGACGCGCTGTGTGCATCAGCATCTCCACGTCATGGTTGCTTTCAAGAACAATATAATCCGCACCTTTGATCAGGGGCAGATAGGAATCCTTCAGATAGCCTGTATCCGTTATGTATACCAGTTTCTCCTGCCAGCTTTCGAAGATATAGCCGGTGGTGCGCTCGGCATCATGGCTCAGAGCCAGCGGTCTGACGGTCAGATGCTGAAGCTGAAAGGGCTGATCGAATTCAACGGGAATCCGGTCAACCGGAAGCGCCACGGGTGAATAAACCGGCAGATCTTTGAACATACGGATCTGTGAAATATGGTCGGTGTGCGCATGGGTAATCAGCACGGCATCCAGGGCGGCCGGATCAAAGCCGATTTCCTGAAAGCAGCCGGTCAGGTATTTCTTCGTTGTTCCGCAGTCCACAAGCACCGCAAGACTTTCATCCTGCAGCAGAAACGAGTTTCCCTTGGATCCGCTTGCGAACAGTGCAAACTTCATCACGGAGCCTCCGAGCAGTCAAGGAATCCCTTGCAGGGATCCAGCTTGATGCCGTTCTCTTCGATATAGAAGTGTGTATGCGGACCGGTCGCATAACCGGTCATACCCAGCTGACCAATATAATCACCCTTATCCACGATCGTACCGACCGGAAGCGGACTCGGCACATTCATATGACCGTAGTAAGTTCTCTGACCGTTGTTGTGGTCGATGATGAGATAGTTGCCGCTGATATAGTGATATGCATTCTCTACGACAACACCGCGGTCGGCCGCATAGATCGGACCGTAGCGGTCATAGAAGTTCTGCACGTCGATTGCTTCATGTCCCCAGTAGCAGTACCACGGACAGCTGATATGCGGATTATCCACCGGCCAGCGGTATACACCGGTACCGACACCGGGGATTTCCATGGTGCCTACACCGATGACTTCATCGATCGGCTGCAGGGTATCCACACTTGAAATAAGCGTACCGCTTAACAGCACACCGTTGATCCAGCGTTCGGAATACAGTGCATTCTTACTGCCGTTGACACCGGCCTGGATCAGTTCTGTTTCACCTTTGCGGATGTTCTCATCTTCTGCGTATACGGTCTCGGGATAGATGGTTTCCTTACGCATGCTTTCCTTCATGACCACGACATCGATGATCGGATTGAAATAGCTGACACAAAGACGCATGCCTTCGGAGAGCACCTGATCCGTACTGCTGATCTGATCACGGTTGATATTCATAACCTGCACGGCAGAAAGACCGTTGTTCTTGGCACCGACACCGGCCACGGTATCGTACTTCTGCACAATGTAGTAATACTTCTGCGGATTGCGTCCGTATTCGATATAGTCCAGGATCTCCTCCTTGGTGCGCATGATTTCATCCGGAGATGCATATGCTTCCTTGATCGTGATCGTCTGCATAATCGATATACCGACGGCTCTGCTTTCATATGTGCGCAGTTCAGGTGTCTTCTGACCGCTGTTAAGCAGCTGCAGCTCCCGGGCACTGATGAAATACGTCAGGTATTCGTTCATTGCCTCTTCGTACAGATTCTCGCTGCTGACATAGATTTCATCATAGACACCGTTTTCATCCGAGAATTCCACGGATGTGGTTCTGACCGTGAACAGTTTATGTTCATCAAGATAGGAAAGAATCTCAGGGTCCTTGTTCTCATAGGTGTAATAACTCATCTCGCGCGAGACGAAAACATCTTTTCCCAGGGATACGGACGAACGCGGGAATTCCGCCGCATAATCCCGTTTATAGACTTCTTTCAGGAAAGAATCCAGACTGTCGTGATCACTCAGCACACCGACCAGGCTGCCGGCGTCATAGACTCTGTACACTTCCTGGGGATAGGCTTCCACACGGATGATCTTCTGACCGATCTTTCCTGCTTCCTTTTCTGTTTCTTCATAGGCAAAGCCGTTGACTTCCGTCATCACGTGCGGCAGAAAAACCACGACACCCACCGCCGCTATCAGACTGATCAGCACTGCCAGAATTTTCTTCATTCTATCTCTTCTTCCTCAGTTTTCCTGCGCACCGGTATAAGCGATATTCATGCAGGTATTGGTGGATGCTTCAAAAGCCAGTTCAAAGGTTCTGGTTTCACCGTTACGGTGCTTGGCCACAATCACTTCGATCTTCTCGGAGTTGTTCTCCTGTGCCGCTTTCTTTGCCTCTTCGTTGTAATATGCCTCACGGTACAGCATCATGACCATATCGGCATCCTGCTCGATGGCACCGGATTCACGCAGGTCACTCAGCATCGGCCGTTTGTTTTCTCTTGATTCGACGCTTCGGGACAGCTGGGAAAGGGCAATGACCGGCACTTCCAGTTCACGGGCAAGCGCCTTCAGATTACGTGAAATATCGGATACTTCCTGCTGACGGGAAACGTCTCTGCCGGAACTTGAACCGGTAATCAGCTGGATATAGTCAATGAGTACCAGACTGAGACCCTGCTCAGCCTTCAGACGGTGACACTTGGAGAAGATCTCGGATGTCTTGATGATGGAACTGTCATCCATGAAGATCTTCAGTCCCTTAAGGTCTGTCGCAGCCTCATTGATGGCATTCCATTCCTGATTGGTCAGATTCTGTCCGGTCTTCAGCTTATCGCTCAGAATCCTGCTCTTGGCACTCAGAAGACGCAGACCGAGCTGTTCACACGGCATTTCCAGTGAGAAGATGGCAACCGCACCGGCATTGCGGTTATGCTCCGCTGCCTGCAGGGCCAGGTTCAGCGCCACAGCTGTCTTTCCCATGGAAGGACGGGCTGCCAGTATAATCAGATCACCCTTCTGGAAACCGTGGGTAAGACGGTCCAGTTCATGGAAGCCTGTCTTCAGACCGGTAATGGATGAACTGTTCTTTGACAGCATCTGGATTCTGTTTACAACACCGCCGAACACTTCCGCGGCATTCTTGAATTCAGTCGTACGCCGGTTACGGGAAATGCGCAGAATCTCACGTTCCGCTTCATCCAGATACTCATCAAGATCCGTCTGTCCTTCAAAACCGTCTTCTGCTATTTTCTGGGCTGTCTCAATCATCCGGCGCATGACGGCCTTGTCATGGATCAGCTCCACATAGTTCTTTGTATTCGCACTGGTGACGGAAGCGTCCGTCAGCCTTGTCAGATAATCAAACCCGCCGACCGTATCCAGCTGTCCCGTATCCATCAGTCTGGTGGAAACAGTTGTCAGGTCGACTACAGAACCTTCCTGATACAGCGTATGAACAGCGTGAAAAATACGCCTGTTCGCGTCTGCGTAAAAATCCTCTTCCGCAAGTCCTTCCTCCATCGCTGTTCTGGCAGCGTTGGGATACACCATCAGTGTACCGAGCAGACTCGCTTCCGCTTCAAGCGCGGACGGCATGGTTCTGACAGGCATGATCAGTCGTTTCCTTTAACGTTGCAGTTGATTGTCGCAATCACACCTTTGTACAGTTCCACACGCACCTTGGTTACACCGAGGCTTACGATCGGAGCTGTGTCGAGAATCTTGCGCTTGTCGATGACAAAGCCCTGTTTGCCGAGTTCCTTGACGATTTCCTTGGTGGAAACGGAACCGAACACTCTTCCTTCAGCGCCTGAGTTTACCTTGAAATCAAATACTTTCTTTTCCAGAATCTCAGCTGTCTTCTGAGCTTCCGCACGGCGCCGTGCATCTTCTTCCTTTTCAATTTCCTTCTGTTCGGCAAGAATCTCCAGGCTGCGTTCCGTGGACGCTACTGCAAGACCTCTCGCAATCAGAAAATTACGAGCGTATCCGTCCGCAACTTCTACGATTTCACCTTTTTTGCCGACTTTCTTTACATCAGTTTTCAGTATTACCTTCATCCTGTGCTGCCTCCTCAAAATATGTTTCCAGCTGCTGCGCCAGTTCTTTCTCCAGCGCCTCAACACTGCCTTTCTGTCTCTGCATTGCCGCTGCCGTCATATGACCGCCGCCGCCCAGTGCTTCCATAATCACCTGGACGTTGATCTTACCGTTGGATCTGGCGCTGATGGCAAGCTGATCCTCATTCGTATTGGCCAGTACAAACGCCGCATCCACATCCTGCACCTGCAGAATACTGTCGGCAATCTGCGACATGATTGATCTGCTCATAACCCTGTCACTGACCGGCACAATCACGGTTCTGTGCGGATAGGAACGGGCCATGGCAAGCACTGCCGTCTTCTCCGCAAACTCTTCATAGCTGTCCTTCAGATATTCATCCGTCTTCATCGGATCGGCACCCAGACGGCGCAGCTGACTTGCGGCTTCATAGGTTCTCACACCGGTGCGGATACGGAATCTGTTTGTATCGATCGTCATACCCGTCAGCATCAATGTAGCATCCAGTTCGCTGAGTTCCGCCTGCGGAGCCGCATACGGCAGAAGTTCCGTAATCAGTTCACAGGCACTGCTGGCACCAGCTTCGATATAGACAAAGACCGGTTTGACACCCATCTCCGTACTGCGGCGGTGGTGGTCGATGATTGCCACGTTGTTTGCATTCTCCAGTACGCGTGAACCGTTGGACTGCTTGATGTTATGATGGTCAACCATAATGACCAATGTCTTTTCCTGCAGCTGGTTCAGAGCTTCGTTTTCGGTAACGAATGTGACCTCTTCCTTCAGTTGTTCCTCATTGGCTTCCAGCACGGCCTTCAGCTTTTCCTCAATACCGCCGGTGCGCGCAATAATAACCGTCTGCTTCTTGTGCGACTGGCTGATCTTGGCCATGGCAAGGGCCGAACCCATGCAGTCAAAGTCCTGTTCCTTGTGTCCGCAGATAATGACGTTGCTGGAACGGGTGATCATTTCCTGCAGTGTATGCGCCATGACACGCACTCTGACTCTGCTGCGCTTCTCGGTCGCTTCCGTGGAGCCGCCGAAGTACTTCACTTCTTCACCGGACTTCTGCACGGCAACCTGGTCGCCGCCGCGTGACTGCGCCAGATCCATCAGTGCCGTAACCATTTCATCCAGCTTCTGATAGTTGTCTTCACCTCTTGCGAACGCCATGGACAGGGTAATGGAAACATCCTGCTTCTGTGCTTCCCTGCGCACGGTATTCAGAATCGAGAAGTGATCCGCTGCCAGATCGCTGAAGATCTTCTCATTCAGCATCAGCAGATACCGGTAGTTGTTCATGCGTCTGATCAGAATGCCGTGATCCCGGCAGTATTCCGTCAGCGGTGTGCGTACGGCGATGTTGATGGCGGATACCCGCGCTTCATCTTCGTACTGGGTGCTTTCTTCGTAGTTATCCAGTGATGCCATGCCGACAACCGGACGTTCATTGTCATAGGCATCGTGGTAATGCTTTTCCTTGGTGATATCACGGAAGAGAAGAACCGATTC
>AUXO015168946.1_pt1 | contig 12369 bp, 6 predicted proteins | sample 768731 | NCBI WGS metagenome assembly AUXO01 (sample SAMN02715735, study PRJNA202380) | gut metagenome | biome: sheep rumen | host: Ovis aries | place: New Zealand: Palmerston North | reverse complement strand
ATGGAGTTCTATGATGTGAACTTCTCTTATATTGACCTGGAAGATATGTCCGAGCACTATGTTTCAGTCCCGGAGCAGGGGGGCGGCAAACTGATTCCTGAAGGAATGTGTAATCCAGGTCAGGTATATACTGTATCGCAGGCTAAGTCCGGTATGATCGGTGTATTCCGGCTGGAGAGCCAGATGCTTCCGGGTACTGGAAAGTTGGAAAGAACAGGACTCGGAACAGACCGTGACGCGAAAGAATCTTCAAATACCGCTTTTAATTTCCTGAAGGCGAACGGGAACAGGATCAGCGGATCTATCAGCACGACCCAGAAGGATTATATTATCAATTATCAGGACCTTCAGGGAATCGGAATGACCGGAAAGCTTGCACTGCCGACATTAATCGCATTATGTTCCATTGCACTTGGAAAACCTGTTCTCAGTTCGATGGCCGTATTAGGAGAGATCAGCATCAGCGGCACAATGATTAAAGTAAATGAACTTGCCAACTCACTTCAGGTGTGCCTGGACAGCGGAGCAAAGAAAGTTCTTCTGCCAATCACATCTGCTGTAGATTTAGGCACAGTTCCCCCGGAGTTAATTGGCTGTTTCAATCTCATCTTCTATAGCAGTGCGGAAGATGCGGTGTTTAAGGCACTGGGGGTCGAGTAAAGGAGGACCGCAGGTATGGCACAATTTGTAGTGAACAGTACGTCTGTTGAAAACATTATCAGCTCCATTAAGGCAGGAGAAATAGCAATTCCTGAGATTCAGAGGCCTTTTGTATGGGATAGCAGCAAGGTCCGCGACCTAATGGATTCCTTATATAAGGGATTTCCGGTGGGCTATATCATTGTATGGAAAAATCCAGACATCCGACTGAAAAATGGAAAGGTATCCTTTGGAAAGAAGATTCTGATTGATGGTCAACAGCGTATCACAGCTATTCAGGCTGCTGTGGTTGGTCAGCAGGTCGTCGACTCTAATTACAAAAAGAAAAGGATCATCATTGCCTTCAATCCCATCGAAGAAATATTTGAGGTTTGTAATTCGGCTATTGAGAAGGACTCGAAGTGGATTTCGGATATCTCCGAGGTGTTTGACGTAGGTTTTGATGCCTGGGAATTCGTCAATAACTACTGCAAAGCTAATGACATGGCAGGAAAGCAGTCAGAGATCAACAAGACCCTGATGCGGCTTATGTCTATCAAGGGAATAAGCCTGGGTGTGACAGAGCTTTCTCAGACCCTGACAATCGATGAAGTGACAGATATCTTTATCCGTATCAATTCTCAGGGTGTGGTATTGTCACAGGCCGACTTTGCTATGTCCAAGATTTCTTCCGATGATAAGTACGGCGGTAATGAGACTCGGAAGATGATCGATTACTTCTGCCATTTTATGCAAAGGCCTGCCGATTACGATATGATCGTGAACAATGACAAGGAGTTTGCTAAGTCTGGGGCCTTGAATAAGATTAAATGGGTCACAAAAGAGCAGGAAGATATCTATGTTCCGAATTACACAGATGTACTGCGCGTTTCATTTACTCATGTCTTCCAGAGGGGAAAGATCGCCGATCTTGTCAATCTGCTTTCCGGTCGTAATTTCGAGACCAGAGAAAATGTAGAAAGCATTGCGGAAGAATCTTTCCACAAACTCCGAGAAGGTGTTGAGGCCTTCGTGAATGAGACCAATTTCAAACGGTATCTGATGATCGTGCAGTCTACAGGTATCGTGGACGCTGCACTTGTTCGATCCAAGAACGTACTGAACTTCGGTTATATACTGTACCTTTCTTTGAAGGACCGTGGAGTACACCCGGCACTGATAGAGAGTATTGTAAGCCGTTGGATTGTCCTATCTATGCTGACAGGCCGTTATTCAGGCTCTGCAGAATCAGCTATCGACTACGATATCAAACGCTTCACGGAGCAGGATCCGATGACTTTCCTGAAGAATACGGAAGCCGGTGAACTTTCAGATGCTTTTTGGAACACGGTGCTGGTCCAGAGGCTTGATACTTCTGTGGCCAGCAGCCCGTACTTCCTCGTATTCCTGATGGCGCAGATAAAACGAAACGCCAGAGGTTTCCTGTCCAAGCAGATTACTGTGCAGTCGCTGATTGAGGAGCGTGGTGACATCCACCATATCTTCCCGAAGAAGTATCTGCAGAAGAATGGTGTGGATTCACGGAAGGATTATAATCAAGTCGCCAACTATGCCTATACCCAGTCCGAGACCAACGTTAAGATTAAAGATAAGCCGCCTTGCGAGTATATGGCCCTCATGAAGCAGCAGGTTGCAGGAGAAGGTACTTTTTACGGAGGCATCACAGATATGAATGACCTAAGGGCCAATCTTGCTGAGAACTGCGTACCGGAAAACTTTATGGATATGGATATTTTTGACTATCAGGTGTTCCTGGATATGCGCCGGACGATGATGGCGCAGTATATCCGGGAATACTATGAGAGCCTGGAATAAATCGTATCGAGTTTTGGGAGAGCTGCGAATCAAAATGATCAAAGAATGGAAAATGAAACGACTTTCTAAGTCGGATACTTAGCAGAGCTGGGGCACAGAATCATTGATTTGTGAAATGATGGATTTAAGGAAAATCAGCGATGATTTCTTTACAATAGGAAGCATCGCTGTTTTATAGAGAAATACAGGAAACGATGTGTATGACTTCAATTTCCGCAACTTCTTTGATTGTAAATCAGTTGTTTCGAAGGTTGAAGTCCCGGTTCTGCTGCATATCGGTGCCATTGAATACTATGGAGCTGTTGAAGCAGCGCTTAATGAAATGGGCATGGAGCTACTTGTAAAGGAATCTGGATATGGACCAATTGATGAAGCCTACACAGACAAAGTGATCATCGATCGTGAATCAATTAGATACCAATATAAGCCGATGACGGAAAGTAATTCTGTAAGAAAATGGTCTTATAGAACCAACAGGTGATTGTTGAATATTCCACACTATGAAGACCACTTTTCCATATCAATCGTACTATAGATCCGTAGCAATGGTACTTTCTGTTCGCGAAATGATACTATGCCAATGGTTCTTGTTTAACCAACCGGAATGAGTAACGACCTGCCTGTTTATGGGCTATTACAGCTTTCTGGTCGTTACTCATGGAGGGCGGTAGGCCAAGCGGGAGCGCGGCAGGAACAACCGGTATCCGTATGCGGATTGATGGTATCCACTTGCGGATACGTGGTACTTAGGTCACGGAATATTCAATTGTTATGATACTGAGCAAAAGCATTGATTGTGCATGTAAATACGCTAAGGTAAATCTACGAATATTAACAATAAAGCTGGGACTATCGGGATAGAATAGTTATAGGAGTATAGGATACCTACACGATAAAAGACTTCATTGAAATAAAACAGGGACGGGTAAATGTACGAAGGCTTAATTGAAGAAATAAAGAAATATGATGTTTTTGATTTTATTTCTCGACTTGCCGGAACAACGATAGAGTCAAGAAACCAAAATAAAACATTATTTATAGACGTTCTAATTGATGAAATAACTACATTTTCAAGAGAAGATTTTCTCACGACTCATAAGATGAGCGCTGGAAGATTTCGGCGTCTTTTAAATGATGTTATTACAAATGAGCAGATCAGGATGACAATTGATCCAAATGAAAATATATATAAGCAGAGAGTAATTTATCATGGAAATCATTGGGTGTTTAACGGCATTGATAATGATCCAGCTTACTATTTACAACTGCTATTAGATGTAGTCCAGCAACATATCTGTGATTATGATATAGACTTTTCAAATAAAGTAGATCGTTTGGCAAGAACGATTCTTGAAATATCTGATTCTATTGAAGCAGCCCTACAGGAAGATACTGTAATAAATGACGAATCAAAAAATTTCTATATTCCTGATTCCGAAAGAATTGGTCGTAATGCAAAAATCGTTACATTTGATGCAGAGTATATCAGAAAGAAAATAGGCTATAGTGACTTATTTGATGAATTGTGCTTGGAATTTCAGCATAAAGGCAGTTCTACTTTGACTAAGATGGGAATGTATAACCCCCAAGAACTTAGTCTTTTTTGCCATCCATTTATCTATGATGATAGTCGAAATCAGATTATAGTAGCAAACAGCGCACTTCTTCCCTCATTTCTTATATTTCAGATTTTCATACTTGCTAAAAACTATAATATGCAGGCACGTATTTTTGATGATTTTAATGATATTGTGTTCCATGACTGTAAATCATCAATATCATTATTAGTTGGAAATAGAAGTGCCAAACTGACGAACGGTTTTTCTTTGGTTAATTCTAGAGTATACAAAGAGGCTATTTTTTCTATATCTGAAACAAAAAGGCTATTGCTGATTTTTGGCTGCGATGAAGGGGAAAACTATAGTCAAGAAACCATACACGGATTCGCCTCTAATGCTTTTCAGAACATGGTAGAGAAGAGATATTCCCAGGTTCTTGACTGGATGAATGCTAAAGGCATAAATGACGATAATATTTTTGTTGTTGTCTGTATATCGGGAATAGGACGCTATATGCATTTGGGAATTCCGCATACCAAACATAAAGTTCATAGCATTTCTTTTTCGCCGTTTGCTCTATGGGTTGTTGCTATGAACGAGATGGGATGTGAACAGTTTCTCTTTAGATATATGCGCGCGAAAGAAATGCTACGTGACTTAATACCAAGTTTGTTTAGCGAACTTAATGCAGTAGCATTTTATAGATTAAACCACAATTCTTTCATTAGCACAGATGATGTAAAAATCAGTGAGGTGTCCACTTTTATTGAGCCAGGGGAGTCAATCGATTATATTCAAAAAGCGGTTGATCGAGTTGGCTTTCGGCAGGTTCCATCATGGAAGCCAGGAGACTATGTAAAAGTTATCAGAAATAGCGAAGACCAAAACATCTTTGTAACCGTTGATGAAGATAATCCCAAGGTATATATAGCCATATCAGATACATTTGGGATATGGGTAATAACAGAGCTTTGTGCAGAACCAGTTAGAATTGATATTATCAGATCAGCGATGGATTTGATTACATATTGGATAAATGAATGTAAAGCGCAACTTGCCGAATTATCTTTACCATACCCTAATTTAGTTCTGCTGATTTCTATAGATTCTGATACAGAAGACTATTCAAAATATTATTCTGACGATGTAGTTAGGATAGAAGATGCTTTGAACATAGAGTATGATGGCCGAAATTGCTTCTTGTTACATTGGACATCTGAGTTGGTTATGTCTTTTGTGAGTAATAATAATGAGAAGGAAAAACATTTTATATATCTTTTACTCTCTAAATTTGCCAACGTTTTTTCACAAAGAATAGATTTAGATTCTTTCGAAGAGAATTTTAATAATCCATTCAAAAGAAAGATGCATGCAGAAGAATATGGGGATCATCCATCATTTCGTCCAACTCTACACTTCCACCCTAGAAATGTAAAAAATGAGGATTTGTCTTATTTGAATGACGTCGTTATTCCCCAGTATACAAGTTCGCGTAGTGATAATAAGGGCGAGATAGGGTATGAAAAACGGTCTAAATATATGACCGATGCAGTTACCTATTTATACCGAATACTTCAAAATGAAGTAAAAAAGATGTCACCAATACATTTGTTGGAACAAATATACTATGACATTGAATCCAATACATATAATCTTTTGCATTTGACTGGAATATACAAATACGAAGTGTCCTGCTATCCGAATAAACAAAAAAAATTCCTAGAACAGTATAATGAATTGAATCGTTCATTGGTAGCACAGAAATTCTTGATAGAATATATCACGGCCTGTCCACCAAACGGTGATCATAAATTTGACACATTGGAATATGAATGGGTCCTTTCAATTTGCTCTTCAATCATAGAATATGCGCATAATGCAGATTTATTTAAGTATGATATATTCCATACCCCGGTAGAAATCCTGCCATCAGGAAGAATTGGGATGAATCACACAGAATTTAACTTTATGAATAATATAGGTAGTAGGTATAGGGATGAAGAACTAGATTTTGGATCAGATTATAGAAAACCTGCAATGCCTTCAGTAATTATTCCAGGAATTGACGATAGATTGGATAAGGCATTTTTAGCCGAGTTTGGATATACAAAAATGCAATTATCAGATGTAGTTTATTCTATGTGCAGGATAGGAATGAATAAAGGGAGACAATTTGAAGTCTTCATTAGTGCACGGGATCATTTAGTAAAAGAGATTGTCGAAGCCCAAGAGACCGGATCGCTAACTGAAAAAATTGTAGAGCAAGTTATTAATGATCTTTCGATGCGCAGCCGAGACGATTTCTTGGTCCCTCCAGAAGGATATAAGCAATATGAGGTTTGGCCATGGAGATTCAATCGTAAGTATTCTTTTATGAGAAAGCCGTTGCTTGTTCGAAAACGCTTGTTAGAAGATAAAGAGGATATAATCTGGGGAATTCGGAGTGTGGACAGAATGCTGCACTTTGTTCTTCATAGCATTAAGGTGGGAACATTTCCAGCACAGAGCAAAGAACTAAAGGAGCTCATGGGATATTTCACTAAGGAGCGGGGGAAGAATTTTAATAATTATGTTTATGAACTTATCTCGGGTATGGGACGGTATATTGTTGAGCGAAATGTTGATAAGATAAATGGTATTTATATTCAGAAAGATAAACAGGCTCTTGGAGATATAGATGTGCTAGTAATAGACCAAGATATGAACGTTATTCTTGCAGTAGAAGTTAAAGCGTTTAGATATGCACGAACCCCTTATGAAATGGCACAAGAACATAAGGTTATGTTTGAGGGAGATAAGTCATATCAAAAAAAGCATCAACGAAGAGTAGAGTGGCTTAAAGAACATATTGACGATGTGAAAAGCGAATATCATTTAGAAAATGCTGACTGGAAAGTAAGAGGTGTTTTTATTGTAAATGAACCACAGGTAAGTAAGGACATTTATAAGCATGAAATGGTTATTATTAGTAAATCTGAGCTAACAGCTGAAAAAATTGAGCATGTTATTAAATCGGTCAAGTGACTTTTATACCGATTATAGTAATGTTGTGACAATGTGCGTGTTCTTGGGATAAGTCTACTGCAAAATGCAGTCACTGCAGTCGACTTATCCTAAGATGTTCTAATTTGTCAGCAAGACATTCGCCTTGATTTTGATAATAAGTTATGATTGGCTTTTTTCTACCATCTTTCGTTTATAGAGGAAGGATATAAGAGTTTTATCAAAACTTTTAAGAAATGATATTGTCTTTGGAATTGAGATGCAACAGTAGTATAATACTGCATACAAAAGATTCGATGTTATGGGTTTTTAATATTTTTATGGATAATAAAAGATACAAAGGAATGTGTATAAGGTATCATAAAAGTTTCATAATAAAATAGTGTATTATCGCAGAGTACAGTATTATAATTCGACATAATATGGATGGTGTGTATTACAGTACGATTTATATAACTAATGAGAATTAGCGGAAAGTAGTAATTGTTATTACATTTTGAGAACAGAGGATATCATAACATAAAGTACTGTCGATAATATCCTTAGTCCGAATAGTAAAAAAGTATTTTAGACCAATTGGAAACGACAACGTTTGCGTATGCAGTAGAGTGTAGATATAAGAAGGACTATGGCGATGATATGTAGTTCTGCACGAGGATTCAATCTATAATTGCGAAGGTACGGCTGTGAGAATAATAAAAGAGAAGTTGACGAAAAAAAACATTAAAAAGCATTTGATAGATATCTTGAATTTTTGCTTTTCTCTAAAAATAGCAGTTTTCGGAATCCCGTTGCTCATCGCTTTGATTTTGTTCCTGAATTGGAAGGTAAGTCAATTTTCATCAATTATCAACAGCTTTCTTTTTTCTAGTTCAGGCAACACTGCGGGGTTGGGAAATGTTAGCGCAATTGCTGTTGTCATATGGACAGCGGCGTTTGCTTTGGTAATTATTTATATACAAATATTGGAACGAAAGCAGTTAGGTATTCCTATTGTTGATTTAATAAAAGTTCGTTTAGGCAGCCTTTCCTGGTTTCACTTTGCGGTGACAGTATTTGCATTGGAAATGGGAGCTCTCCTAATTGGAGTGAGTAGAAATTCGATGCTATTTACGACGCTACTTACCTTTGCTCAGATTTATAATTTGCTAATTTTCTACTGGAATCTGATAATAATGACAACAGTGGTCCATGCAGAAGAAATTATTGATAAGACTGGAGAGGCGTTTATTAGTAAATTCTCTGAGGCGTCCTATACGGAGGGGAATTTTAAAAAAGACTGGCAGCAGCATCTTTTATACAAGTTATTGCGAGGGATTGATTTAAAGGACTTGTACTATTCAGATGTAGCCATTAACTGCATTATTCGGTTTTTGAAACAGGCAGAGAAGGTTCATAATAATGGACAAAGTCAGGAATATTATGTTAATGCTGTGATCTTTTATATGTTGCGGGCTGTATATGAATCCCATCTGGAGAAAGATGTTCCTCAGAATTTTGTAATGAGTCTCTTTAATGAACTAAGAAAAAGCAGTTTGGATGAGTCAGGTGTTGAAAAGGGGTATAGTGTTTTTTCATCTGGTTGGCGCCTTATTCTGTGGTACATTGTGAAAGAACAAGAAGATTATACTCTTGCCCAGAAGTTATCTGAATGCAGTATATCAGGATTACCACATATGGATGAAGAAGTGTTAACCAGAAAAACATGGCTTGTTTTGGTTGTGAAAAAAAGCTGTAGCAATTATGGTGGAGAGCAGTTTTCCGATATATTAAATAGTAGTGATTTCAGTATAGATGAATGTAACCAAAGGCATTTCTATTGGAGTACACTTTGCAGATCATATTGAAAAAAGGCGGTATACAATGGATGAACTTTATGGAATCAAGTTGCTGTCTCTTTATAAGCAGCATTACAGGGATAGTTATAAAGAGTCGATGAATTTTCAATACTCTTCATGGGGCTATTATGACGGGTTCGATATTACGGATCCAGAGAATCATAAAAATAGGCTTTCTAAAAAGATAACAGCACTTCCTATTTCTGATATGTGGTTTGGCATGGAGGATTTAAAAAGGAAAAGCAATGGGAAAATGGCTTGTCAAACAATAGGTATTTTTAGAAACAGTGAGGATGACCCTTGGGCGGAACAGTTTTGGAGTGAGAATGAGGATTATCCTTTTTTCGCCATAGGCTTTCTGCAGATGATTTCCTGTAAAACAGATAATACAAAAATCAGAATGCAGGATATTATGACTTTTCAGAACATGATAGACCAGTTAGGGTTTCATGACGTTGTGCAGAAAGATGCCTTTTGCAGATGTCTTGCCTACTATACTCTAGATAATTCTGACATGGTTGTTCTTCTTCATTCGAACAGCTTGTCTTTTCTGCAAAGAAGAATATCAGAAATTGAAAACTTCACAGAAACCAGCTATATGCATACTATTTTGGGGACATCGGAGAAGTATCTTCGTGCCTGTGAGGTTACAATTCTAAACCAGTGGCAGAATGGCATAAATTGTCATCTTGACGATTCAGTTTTTCATCTGACAATGAGGTTAGTCACTCGGAATCCTCAGGAAAACAAAAGTATTTTTCGTTATCTTTTGGAAAAGCATATTGAGAAATGGCCGCTGAAAGGGTATGAAAACGCCGAGATATCCGAGTGTTTTGGTCATGAAAGCGTTTCTTTGCGTATCCGGGAGACTGACGTTCGTTCACTTTTAGGGTTTCTTCTGCCAGGCGGCCTCGCTACTCATCAGAGTAGTCTGTATAATTTTGGCCTTTATAATTTTCAGACATCTTTTGCGCTTTCCAATACAGACGTTCACAATATTGAACCTTTGAAAATTGACACAACAACTGATAAAAAAGAGAATAACTGGTGTATTGATACAATAAATATTTACCGTGGATATTTGGATAGAATCAGCGGTCCAGAAATTTATGATGAGAGCATGATTACTTATTTGAATGCAATCATTCAGTCTTTGAATACACTTGCCCAGTATGAAAATTTTCAAATGTCTAAAAACATTTTCTATCTCCTGTATCCAGCTTTCAGAATGTTTACAGAATGTTTTACAGAAACTATGAATGAGGGGTTGGATCATCCGGAAGTATACAATACCACGGTGAAGTACCTTAGGAAGAATATTGATCTATTTCTTGAGGCAGCTAATTCTGTTATTTATCATACAATTCATACGGATCAAATTTTCCTTATGCTGCCAGGGTATTCGGGGACGTCGTATGCAATTCCTATTAAATTACAGTTGCTATATTTGGGGTTTATGAAAAAGGTTGGATTTGTACTTAATGATAGGGACGAATCTGACATGGAAAAGGGAAGGCTCCCTTACAGCTTTTTGATTGCTCCCCTAAATGAGGCGCCTCCGCTAGCTGAGAAAATAGCTTTTAAAGGAAATAGGAATAATGCGTTGGTTAGAATTACGGTTTCTCAAAGATCTTTATCGTTCCCGAGGGATCTTATGATTATTTTGTCACATGAATGTGCTCATTATATAGGACAGAAGATAAGAATCCGCCATTTTAGAGCTGCCAAAATATGTAATACAATGGCCATTTTGATGGCAGATATGCTTTTTTCTAGCGTAATTAATTCGAAACCGGAGAAAAACACATCCGCGTTTGAAGTGTGGAAAGTGTTTGCAAATGAATATCATGGTCATGTTGCAGAAAAGTGTTACAATTATTTGAGTTTTTATTTGAAGGATAGGGAAAACAAACAGTCCCTATCTAAAGAAAAAGAAGAAGTGTTTTTTGCTAGTAATCTGGAGCCAATTTTAAAAGAAGCTTGTACTGCTGTTATTGGTGGAATTGATACGCCTGAAACAATGTTTCCTAGTGAGCTTGAAGAAAAAATTCGAAGCATTATTATTGCAGATAAGAAGAATCTTAGTGCCAATGTGACACGTTTTAATGGATACATGGCATCGGTTGGAAAAGCGAGGCAAAGGATCTTGGCAGGAGGATATATTAGTAAATCTATAAAAGTAATTATCCGTCTCTATAAGGAATTGTTCAGTGATCTCGCTGCAGGTGTACTTTTGGAATCAACTGCTGATGATATGAAAGAAGCAATGCTTGTTTCAGAAGGTATGAAAATGCTTCCAAACGAGAAGAGAGAAAGTGTGCTTTTGAGGGAAGAACTTATGGAAGCATTATTGGCAGAAAAAGAAGAAACGGACACGAGTCAAATAATGGCAATAGATGCAAATGCTGAAAACGAGGTTGGGACAATAGAAGAAATATTCAAAAGTTTGATTGATCATAGAACTGTTAGGCAGGGACTTCTTATTTACGGCAAGGAATGTAAAATACGGCTCCTCAGTCGCCTAGAACAGAGTGAAGAAATAAAAATGGCTGTAAGAGAAGTCAGACGCCTTTATTCCTGCTTTAAGGATGATAGTTCTGATAGAATGGATTTATATAAAAATATTGGAGATTTTATTATTAGCTATAGTGATGAAATTGAGAAGATGTATATGGATGCATAAAACAAACAATTTTTACCAGACTATATGCAACGGTTTTCTTGATATGTGAAGCTGGCAAGGCTTCAATAGCAGGAATGGCTGATAGTTTAAAAGTAAAAACGGATTGTCATGATAATATAGAGATGATATAATTTGTTTGTTATCATGCGGCTTTTTATAGAAAGTTGGAAGATAAAATATGAGAAATTTGGATATTTCACCAATAAATAACAGGATTTTTATTCGGTATCAGGCAAGGGATATTATGGACGGAGAGAAGGATAAGTATTCACTTCCACCAGTGGATAATAATGACTTGCCCGTTCAACGGCGCGCCTTTGGCGGTAGACGAGATTCTGTAGAAGATTTTCCACAGCATTTACTGGATATAGCTGAGGCTCTGAAATACGAATAATACTTATCTATATTTTGGCGATCTTTTGGGCTAGCTGATATAATTTCGGCTGGCTTTTGGATACTTATTTGGATATGCATCCCAGCTGTTGATGGGCTTTCTTTTTGTGCGTTGATAATGAAATGCTTTTTTGATTTCCTTTGTACCATTACAGTTTATTTTGTAAAGAAGTGAGATTATCAGCTATTACATGTGTAATCCGGAGATAGTACAAGACAAGCTAAGTGTTACAAGAGAGAAAAAAATAACATTGTGAATCTTTGGCTTTATCGAGGTCTGGAGAAATATTATTCATTTTTCTTCAGACCTCATTTTTTTTCAGAAAGTTTCTTCTTTACCTCTTTCTCCCGGGTACGTTTCTAACTATATAAAATCCTAAAACCCTATAAAAACCAAGGGTTGTTCAATCACTCAAGA
>AUXO012945273.1_pt1 | contig 12369 bp, 15 predicted proteins | sample 768731 | NCBI WGS metagenome assembly AUXO01 (sample SAMN02715735, study PRJNA202380) | gut metagenome | biome: sheep rumen | host: Ovis aries | place: New Zealand: Palmerston North | reverse complement strand
TCTTCAACATGGAAGATGAGAATCTTGAGCGTGGATGGCCTTCTCCTCGCTCTTGGGAGCGTGTCTCTGAGATGTGCCATATCTGCAAGGACAATGAGAAGCTTCTTCGCAAGCTTGTGTTTGGTCTTGTTGGAAATCGTGCAGGTGTTGAGTTCATGGCATTCCACAAGCTCAATGCTAAGTTTGACAACATTCTTGACATCATGCGCAATCCAAAGGCAAAGATTGTCATTCCTGAGCAGGCTGACCAGACCTTCGCTATGGTGTCTGCAATGCTCTACCTTCTTTGGAAGGGAACTGATGAGAAGGATGAGGCTGCTCGTCTGAATGGCTTCTTCAGGATCTGCCTTGAGCTTCCAAGCTCTTTCAGCTCTATGGCTGTTGTCGCTGCAATGCAAGGAAACAGCAAGACTCCAAATCCTAAGTTTGCTGAGAAGCTTGTGAAATGCCCACTTTTCAAGGAGTGGAAGAAGAAGAACGTCAACGTCGTCAACAAGCGAATCACTTTCTGATGAAAAAGAGTAGAACTACATCAGATGCAGCCGGAAGGCGCGCTAAGCTTTGCAAGAGAATTGTGAAGCTAGTTGCGCCTGAAGGCATGACATATGCACAGTATGTCATTGAATGTGCTGCAGCTGGAATTGAAGTTTCTCTTGAAAATGGAATGTTTCTTCATTGGCTTCTTACGCGAAATGGCATTGATGCAGTGACTGACAAAGTCAGATGTCTTCTGATAAAAGCAGTTGAAGAGAAATGGCTCATTGATCCTTCAAATGAAGACCAAGTCCTTTACTTCATAGATGCAATGACAGAGCTTGTCATGATGAACAAAGACTATTGCACTAAGATGTATGACGCTGTTTTGAAGACAATGAAGAAGACAGTTCCAGACATATTCATTGTTGTGAAGAAATTGAACAAAGCATTTGGCTTCACTTCAACAGAGTATTTTAGTTAACAATCTAGAAAAACTTGATATAATAACATCATGAAACCAGAAGAGCTTAAAGCATTGAAAGAGAAAGTCAAGGAGTCACTTGATGTTGACAGACATACACTTGTAATGAAGTTTCCATTCATTGGTGGAATATCATTGAAGATGAACCTCATTCCAGTTCGTGATGAGTATTGTCCTACCGCATGCACAGATGGAAAGAACATCTACTTTGACTGTGCATTCTATTCAGATCTTTCACCAAAGCAGCGTGTATTTGTTCTAGCGCATGAGATTTGGCATTGTGTCATGCTTCACCTTGCAAGAAGGCAGACACGTGATCCAATGCTTTTCAACATCGCTACTGACATGGAAGTCAACCAACTTTTGAAGATCAATTCAAAAGATGGCATTCTTGAGCCGCCTAAAGAAGTTCTTATGCCTCCTCCTGGAATGGAGAAGAAGTCTGCAGAAGACCTTTATGATTGGCTTCTCAAGCAGATGAAGAAGATGCAGAAAAAAGGTGGTGCTGGCCAGCAAGGCCAGCAAGGAAACCAAAGTGGAAAGAACAGCTCTTCTCAAAGTCAGTCTGGAAAGTCTCAATCTGGAAGAGGCGGAAAGTCTGGAAGCAGCTTTGATCCTAACAGATCTTATGCTGACCAAGCTGGTGATGGTGATGATGGTGAAGATGGAAATGGTGGAAGTGGTCTTAGCAAGCAGCTGAAAGACGCTTTGTCTGGAAAGTCTGGACAAAGCAGTGGAAAGCTTGAAGGCCAGTTTGACAAGCATAAGTACAAAGATGATCCAACACTTGATGACAAGAAAGATTCTGACGGTGATGGAGAAGGCGAAGATGGAGATGGTGAAGGTGACAGCGCTAGCAATGGCAAGAGCTCTTCATCTAAAGCTGGAAATGGCCAGCATCGTAAAGACAAATATGGTGAAGTTGGAAGAGATGATGACTTTCAGCCAAAAGTCGCTGATGACTTCGCTGAAGAGATGCGTGAGACTGTCATTGCACAAGCTCAGCAGTGCCAACGCCAGCAAGGAACTTTGCCAGCTGGAATTGAGGATTTGCTCAAGAAGCTTGACAAGCCTGAGTTTGACTGGAAAGAGATTCTCGCTCGCTTTGTGACTACTTGCTACAATGGCTCTCGCAGATGGCTTCCTCCAAACAGAAGGCATGTGTACAATGAGACATACTTCCAAAGCAGAAGGACTGAGCGACTGAAGGTAGCAGTAGCTATTGACACGTCTGGCTCTTGCGTTGGAGACTTGCCAAAGTTCTTCGGAGAGCTTAAAGGTTTGCTTGACTCTTTTGGTGGGTATGATCTTGACTTGATGTGCTGTGATGCTCGTGTAGACTCTTATGAGCACTATGATGAGAACAATCCACTTGAGCTTGACAAAGAGGTGAAGTGGACAGGTGGTGGTGGCACGAGCTTCAAGCCTCCATTCAAGTTCATTGAAGATCATGGCCTTATGCCAGACTGCATGCTGTATCTGACAGATGGATATGGCGACGCGCCTGAAAATCCACCAGACTTTCCATTCTTGTGGGTTCTCACTTCTGATGGTTCAGAAGACTTCTGTGAATGGGGCCAAAAGCTGAGATTCAAAGAGAGAAGCAGCAGCTATGAAGACTAAGCTTGCTCCATCTAACTGTCCAATATGTGGATCAGCTCCACATATTTGGACAGATGAACATCTTTATCATGGTCTTGCATCTTGGCGTCAGTATTGGTGCAGATGTGAAAAATGCAACAAAGATGATGTTGACACAGTCACTAGAAAATTGATGACTAAGCAGCAAATTCGTGAAGTGTCGAGATTTGGATATGGTGCATGTTCACAGACTAGCCAGTCTGTTGCTATTCGGCAATGGAACTTGATGGTCCAACGCTATTACGCTCGACAAATAAAAGATGCAGTAAAGCCTCCGAAACTTCTCAAGCCTCTTAGAGAAGTGCTTGAGAAAGCTAGATATCCTGAAAGTAAGATAAGATATATTCTTAAGGCTGAGCGCGCATATAACACGCTAAGAGTGTTAGTGGACGCGCATAGTCTTGGTACAGATTTTCTATTGCAGCTAGATAAAGAGTTTCCAGACGATAGTACATAGTAAATACTATTGTTATGGAAAGTTGTAAGTTTAAAGACACAAAGAGCATAAAGCCTAAATGCATTTTGACTTAGTCAGAATGCCAATTCACTAAAGATGCAGAAGAGTGCAATGAAGAGACGTGCGACATCAGAGCGGCATTTGCCGACCAAGAAGTAGAAGACTAAAGTCGCAGTCTTGTTTGGATTCAATCTTGCAGATGAAGATGAAGTTGGATATTTTGGCAAAGACTTGAAAATAGTCAAAGAGCGAGCTGACGCTAAAGAGTTTTCTTTGAAAGGAAAGAAAGCTGACAAATTTGCTTCACCACAAAAATGGTGCAAGCTTATAAATGAAGATGAGACATTGAATCATGGCTACAAGTTCCATGTAGTAAATTGTTTTTCATCAGAAAGTTGACAATATGGTAGTAGCTATAGTTGTAGTAGCAGTTGTATTGTTTATTGGCTGGATGTGTTTTGAAATGAAGAATGCTCCAACTGTTGGAATGGATGGAACAATCCAAAAGAAGACAAAATAAAAGCCACATCAAATGATGTGGCTTCAGCATTTCAAATAAGCAGTCAAATCACTTGACAGTTATCTTCATGAATATGAAACTATCTCCACCAAGTTCATCTTCATTAACGTTTTCTTCATTTCCTTCATCATCTGCTGGAGCTTTTGCTGTGTCATCTGCATCATCTGCAGAATCATCTGGTTCATTAGCTTCACCACCAAGTGTTGCTTTCTTGAAGTCAGATTGAGTCATGTTATTTGCGTCTTTTCCAAGCGCACGATTTACTAGATTGAATAGATTCTTCATTGAAGCAGTGTCAGACTCATCCTGCTAGAACACAGCAACATAGTTAGCGTCCTAAAGGAATGTCTCTCCATATTGCTTCTGTATTGCTTGCTTGCATGCTGGCTTTATTTTGCTAGTCTTTCCAACAAACACATCTCCATTGAAATGAGACACTTTCATCTCTTTCTTTATGAGATTCTCAAAATATTTTGCTATGTCTAATACCATTTTCTTCTTCCTTTAAGTTTGTCTTGCTTCAAGCTTCTGGCTGCTCAGGCTAGATTTTTCCTTTTTTCATGTCTCTACGAAGCTTTCTAAGCTCTCTCTGCTGCTAGACGATGCTTGCAATATCACCTTTATGCTTCTTTTGCAACTCTCTGTCAGCACGCTTTGCTGCACGAGCTTTTGCATCAGCATCTTGCTTTATCTAGCGCTTCACTGAATCAAACTTTGAAAGATCTACATTGTAGCCATACTTTATCTTAGCTCTCTTAGCTACGACTTTCTGTATGCGCATAAGCTCTTTTCTAGCTGCAACTTTTGACATTGGCTTTCCACCGGTGCGCTTGCTTCCAACACCCATCCAAAGTCCGAGCTCTTCAAGATTAAGTGGTTCACCAATCAATACTTTTATTATAGAAGATTCTTCAAGAGAGAACTCTCCGTGCTTTATCATCTTAAGTAGCTCATATCTAGCTTTTGGATCAATCACATCACCAAGCGATACTCCTTCTTGATCAGCACGTGTTGCCCACTCATCTGCAAGTTCTGGGTCATCAAGATTCCATTTTGCCATATTTTTTCTTTCTTTGTAAATGTCTAATCTTATTTACTTTTTGAAAATTTAGTTAACATTTTCATGTGCTTTGATATAATACATATGTGTAAGGAGAAATAGGCATATGTCAAGTTTTGACAGCAACTTAAGCGAAAAATACTCTTTGTCTAGGATCTTAGACGAGCTATTCTATGACAGAACAGATCCTAGAACAATATCAGCTTTCTTGCAAATGTACTCAGATGAAGAGCTTAATGACATCATCAGCAACAGTGACTGCATAGCAAGAGTGTTTCAGCTTGACTTTCTTCTTGCACTTCCTCAAGCTGGGCAAGATTGGATCTTGAACAAGCTTATGAAGATACCAATGAACTTAGCTGCAACGCTCTCATGGCAAGTGTGCTCAGTTGAGTCATCTGCTGCATACAGGCTTAAGTTCGACTTCAGAAAGACATTTGACTGGATATTGCGCTCAAACCAACTTAGACATCCATATGCTAGGTCTATGTCTAAAGACAATAGAGCTATTGACAAAGTCTTCTTTGAATATGCTAAGCATGATGCAATGCTGCTAGCTGCAGAAGACTTCAACAAGAACATGCAGTTTGCATCTTTCTTGAGATACAAGCCGTGCAGCTCAATGTTCTCAGAAAGAATGTACCAAGAAGATTTCTTCTCTCATTTGAATCTTGCTAATGCATGGGAGCTAGTGCAAGCTTTAGACAAAGTAGAGTTCAGAATTGCATATCATTTTGTGCGTCAAGTCTTGTCTAGTGACTTTGGAATTGGAGTAAAGACTCAAGTCGCTAAGACATTTGCTAAACTTAGAACAATGAGAAACAGAGTATGGCTGTTAAGACTTGCATTTGACAACAATGAAGACATGATATACATGTACAACAACACAATGGAGTTTGCCCCATTGTACTTGAACTTAGCTGTTCTAGGAAAAGACAACAACTCTCATGTAGCAATGCTCATGCTGATGGATGAACGCTATGACAAGCTGAAAGAATGGCTTGACTATGATGGAGAAGAGTTGTTGAACTCAATAGACATCAAAGACACAATAGAAGCTCTAAACTGATACAATATGAACAAGATGACACAAGACTTCCACTTAGCTTTTGAGAAAGCTGCATTGCATTCTAGCACTGTTGATGAGCTAGAATTGCTTCTAGCTTCAGAAGGCTAGTTTCTCAACAGATCATGTGATGAAGCATTTGACATACTGTTGATTGCTATGGGCTTTCTTGACCGCACACATTGTGATGCAGTGTCAAGACGGTTAAAGAAAGTTGACAGATACAACCATTCTTCATGGATGTCTAATTGCAAAAAGCTTTTAGTGCTGTTTGACTCTATCTGCAAAGATGCATGCAATGAAAAAGACTTTGCTAAATTCTGCAGGTATGCAACAATGTGGTCTATGATGTACAGTGGAAGAGGAATAAATGCTGTTGACAGACATGAGCAAATGTTTCATTCAACATTTCTTCAGTCTTTTGATGATGATGTGCATGATGAGATAGCATCTATGTTTCTTGATGCAGTGCTCAAGTATGACAATGATGTAGTACTTCATGGAGATGAGCTTACATTCAACAATGCGCCAATACTTATTGACATGCTTAACTTCATGCACATAACAACTGACTATATAATGCTAGCAGAAGGTTTTAGAAGTGCTTTCAGCAAAGATATAGCGCTTTCAACAGAATTGTATGACACAAATGTGTTTCTTCTGCAAAAAGCTAAAAGCACATTGAAAGTTCTAATCAAGTATGGTGCAGATCCAAATGCAAAGAACAGAGTTGGAATATCATTCAATGACATAGTGAACATTGATGATGTCTTCAACAAAGAGTTTGATGATGAATACAAAAACACTTTGTACAGAAACATGCAAAGCATGTTCATGTACAATTCAAGAACAAGATGAGCTAGAAGCTAGACATAGAATTTGACTTCTCTATTCTGCAGCACATCAATCCATACTAGATGCAGTCATGGGCTGATGTCATAGTATGGTGCGCTGCTAATGGCCAAGAGCCAACAATGGACATGTACAAGTACTTCTTGCTTGGCTCATTCTTCAGCAAGAGCATAAGCAAAATGCTGCATCATACATTGACAGAGACAAACTTTCTTGATGATCTTGCAAACAGCATTGAAGGTGCTGAAGCAGCATATGTCATATCAAGAAACGCAACTAGAACTTCTATATATGACAGAGACTACAACTACAATCATAAAGCTGACAGATGGGAATATGCAAGAAAATGGTATGACTTCAATGACAGCATTGTTCAACAACCACCAGAAGATGCTATAGTTGAAGATTATCCATACAATGTAAACCATCCACTTTTTGACAAGATGCGAATAGACTTCTGGAAGCTTATGGACTTGAAGTTTCCATTGCTTTGGCTTAAATTGTTTGCAAAATGGAAAAGCAATATAAATTTAGAAAATGAAGAATTTGTAGCATTTCTACTAGCACGAACTAAAATGAAAGCAAATTTAGACAAGCGATTTGAGTCAGTCTTTTAGACATTGTTGAAAGAATGCATGAATAGAGGAGTCAGGCAAATGCATATCATGTAAGTCTAAGATTGTACAATCATATTATGAAGAGGTAACAAGAATGTCAAAGATATCAAACAAGCTTAATAAGAATGTCTGCAAGTGCGCAGACTACATATACAATGATCCATATTGGCGGAAGTTTGCAAATGAGAATGCCGGAAATGCAGCACCAACAATTGACAAGAATGTCAACCATCCATCTCACTATAAAGGAGCTAATGGAATGGAAGCAATTGATGTAATTGAAGCATTCAATCTAGATCGTGATTTTTGTCTTGGAAATTGCGCTAAGTATTTGCTTCGTCTTGGAAAGAAAGACAACATTCTTCAAGATGCAAAGAAGTGCAAGTGGTATCTTGACAGGTTCATTCAAAAGCTTGAGCCTTCACCAAGCAATGAAACTAAGCAGAAGACCATTGCAAAAGTCACGACAATCCATACACAATTTGAAGTTCCATCAGACTATGGAATGTAATATTCAAAACTAAGGAGTATCAACAAATGAGCAAAATATTGGGCGTAGATTTGGGGACAGGTTTCTCTGCTATGTCTATCTATGAAGGTGGCGAAGCAAAGATAATTGCTAATGCAGAAGGAGCTCGCACAACACCTTCAATTGTTGCTTGGACAAAGGACGGAGAACGACTAGTTGGACAAGCAGCTAAACGTCAAGCAGTGACAAATCCAAAGAACACTGTATATGAAGTCAAGCGTCTTATTGGACGCAAGTATGATGAAGTTCTTGATGACATCAAGCTTCTTTCATATGATGTAGTGAAAGCGCCAAATGGCGACTGCAGAATCAAAGTTGGTGACAAAGAGTACTCACCTGAAGAGGTTTCATCTTTCATTCTTGCTAAGTTGAAGAAAGACGCTGAATCATACCTTGGAGAGACTGTCACTGACGCTATAATCACTGTTCCAGCATATTTCAACAATGCGCAGCGTGACGCTACAAAAGCTGCTGGAACTATTGCTGGTCTTAATGTGCTTCGAATCATCAATGAGCCAACAGCAGCAGCACTTTCTTATGGTGTAGACAAGAAGAAGTCTGGATATGTAGCAGTAGCTGATGCAGGTTCAGGAACATTTGACGTCTCAATTCTTGAGATTGGTGATGGAGTATTTGAAGTCAAGGCTACAGCTGGTGACTCACAGCTTGGTGGCAAAGACTATGACCAAGCAATCATGAAGTGGCTTATTGATGAGTTCAAGAATGACAATGGAATTGACTTGTCTAATGACAACATGGCGGTTCAGCGCTTGAAGGATGAGTCAGAGAAAGCAAAGATCACTTTGTCTAATGCTACTACTGTAGACATCAGCATTCCATTCATAACAGCTAATGCTAATGGTCCTCTTCATTTGATGAAGACTTTGTCTCGTGCAAAGTTTGAGCAGCTAGTTGCAGGTCTTAATGACAGAATGGTTGCTCCATGCAAGCAGTGCATTGCAGATGCTGATGTAGACAAGATTGATGAAGTCATTCTTGTTGGTGGAACAACACGCATTCCATCTGTCCAAGCGAAGATCAAAGAGATCTTTGGAATTGAGCCAAGCAAAGGTGTAAATCCAGATGAAGTAGTAAGCACAGGCGCATCAATTCAAGGTGCTGTTCTTGCAGGTGACAAGAAAGACATTCTTCTTCTAGATGTCACTCCTTTGACGCTTGCTATTGAGACACTCGGTGGAATTGCTACTCCAATGATTCCTCGAAACACTACAATTCCAACTGCAAAGACACAAGTATTCAGCACTGCATCAGACTATCAGACAGCTGTCACAGTGAGAATTTGCCAAGGTGAAAGAAAGCAGTTTGACAGCAACAAAGTTCTTGGAACATTCAATCTTGATGGCATTCCACCTGCTCCTAGAGGTGTTCCACAAATTGAGATCAAGTATGACATTGACGCTAATGGAATATTGACCGTGTCAGCTAAAGATCTTGGAACTCAGAAAGAGCAGCACATCACAATCACTGGATCTAGTGGACTTACTGATGAAGAGATAGAGAAAGCTAAGAAGGACGCTGAGCTTCATGCAGAAGAAGACAAGAAGCTTGAAGAGCTTGTCAATGTCAAGAATGCTGCTGAAGGTCTTTCATTCAGCATTGAGAAAGTCTGCAAAGACCAGAAAGAAAAGCTTGGAGAAGAGCTTTGCGCTAAGACTGAAGCTGCAGTAGCAGAGCTTCGTGAAGCAATCAAGTCAAATGACATAGCAAAGATCAAAGAGAAGCAAGAAGCACTAGAGAAGCTGAACACTTCTGAAATTGTTCCTAAGATATATCCTGCTGGAGCCCAGAACGCTAATGCAGCTGGAAGTCCTCAAATGTCAAAAGAAGACTTTGACAAGATGATGAAAGATCCAAAGTTTGCAGAGATGTTCAAGAATATGGGAAACTTCACAGGAAATGCTGCACCAGCACCAGAGAAATCTGATGATGGGGTTGTTGACGCTGAAGTGTCTGAATAAGATGCTTGTTTACAAGACATAAGTCTTGATGTATAATGTCTATAGCAATTTGCTGTAGACATTGTATGTCTAAGGAGAAGATATGGCAAGAGACTACTATGAAGTTCTAGGTGTAAGCAAAGACGCAACAGACGACTAGATAAAGTCAGCATTCAGGCAATTGTCAAAGAAATGGCATCCTGACTTGCAGCAAGGAAAGTCTGATGCTGAGAAGAAAGAAGCTGAAGACAAGTTCAAAGAGCTTAATGAAGCATACAGCACATTGTCTGACAAAGACAAGCGTGAGCAATATGACTAGTTTGGTCCAGATGGACAGTCATTCAATGAAAGTCCATTTGATGATGACATGTTTGGTGGAATGTTTAGACATTTTGGATTTGGTGGAAATGCTCGTCAAGCAAAGCGCAAGAAGCCAACATTAGATTAGCCAGAGAATGGCTCAGACATACTTGCAAAAGCTAGCATAACATTCAAGCAGTCACTGTTTGGATTTGACAAAGAGTTTGACTTAGATCTTGATGAGCAGTGTCCACACTGCGCTGGAACTGGTGCAGAAGGTGGAAAGTTTGCAAACATTGAAGAATGCCAACGCTGCCATGGAACTGGAACTGTGACACAGACTTTCAGAAATGGCTTCATGGTGCAGATGAACACAACTGCATGTCCAGATTGTGGAGGTGTTGGCTACAAGTTCTACTCATGCACAAAATGCCATGGCTAGAAGCGCATCCACAAGCAGAAGCATATCAAGGTCAGAATTCCAGCTGGAATAGCTAATGGCGCTCGACTAAGGGTAAAAGGATATGGGCAATGTGGAACATGTGGTGGAGCTGATGGAAACTTGTTCATTGAAGTGCACATCTAGCCATCTGAAATCTTCACTCGGCTTGACAATGATGATCTTCTTGTAAAAGTCAAAGTAAGTTCAATTCTTGCTGCGCTTGGTGGAGAGATAGAGTTTCCAGCGCTAAAGAAGATGAAGAAGCTCAAGATACCAGCTGGAACTAAGAATGGAACACGATTCAAAGCTAAAGGTGAAGGAATCAAAGACACTAATGGCAGACAGCATGACATTCTAGTCGATGTTCTGGTTGAGACTCCAACTAATCTTACAAAAGAGCAGAAAGAACTGCTTGAAAAACTGCAGAAGACCTTCACTGATGGCAATCTTCCAGAAGGAAAAGCACTGAAAGACGCCTCAGACAAATTCTACAAAGAATGAATTTCTAGTTAACTTTTCTAGAGATTTTGATATAATGTTAGCATGAGCAGAAAGTTCTACAGTGCAGATTTCCATTTGGGAATGTCAGACATTCTCAGATTTGAAGCACGTCCATTCAAGACTATCCAGAAGATGGATGAGGCGCTGATCCGCTCATGCAACCAGCGTGCAAAGGTCTACTATAGGACTGATGCAGCTGGAAACCAGATAGTAGTAGATCGTGACACAATAATACATGTTGGTGATCTTTGCAGCTACAAGAGCGACAGAGGAAATGCTGGCTCTGAGCTGAAGCCTCAAGAGATTGTGTCTCAGATTGGCGCTACTTTCATAAATCTTCGTGGAAACCATGACTTGAACAACAAAGTCAAGTCTGTTGGATCTTCTATGATTACGAGTCTTGGAAAGAAGCAGCCACATGTGTTTGTCTGCCATTTTCCTTCTTATGACACTAGGTGCGATCCTCTTCCTAGAGGAGTGTGCTTGCAGCTTTGTGGCCATGTGCACAGAAAATGGAAGCACTGTCTTGATGTCACAAACGGCATCTTGAACATCAACATTGGTGTGGATGTCTGGGGCTACAAGATAGTATCTGAAGAGGAGATCTTGTCTTATGCTGAAAGTCTCATGAAGCTGCCGGCTTCTGAGCTTAACAGAGTCAAGATAGTCAAGCCTGGAAAAGTTGTGCGTGTATAATATATTAGTAGTTCTCGAACGCATATACAACACGCAAAAGAAAGAATGCAACATGCAGCAGATAATGCAAGACTAGAATTCAGATGCTTACCAAGTGCTAGTGACATCGATAACTTGGAACAAGAACTAGATCAAAGGCTTCTAGAAGAAGCAGCCAATTGACTAGCTTCCTGACTAGTTCAATGTCGACTTGCCAAAGCAGCTAGCTCAGCAAGAGAAGCAAGCAAACTTCAAAGACAATGTTGAGACTTTTGTGTACAACATGCTCACTCGAAAGTTTGGGCATGAGGTATACAGCTGCTAGATCTGGCTTCCTCTTCTTGAGGAAGAGAATAAAGAAAAAGCTACTTGACAAGTATACATGAAGTCTGGATTTGATATAATATAAACATGAAAGATGCATACAGCAACTAAAACAAATCTTTGAATGAAAGAAACAAACGCATCTAGAAAGGAAAAACAAAACATGAACGTATTCGCAAACGCATTGAAGAGCACTTTGGACAATGAGGTGTCAATCACTGAGAATGGAGCTGTTGGCTTCAAGACTTCTGGCACAAAGCTAGTTGACTTGAACTTTGCAGTCTCATCTCTTCGAAAGGCTGATGACCGCGTCATTGAGCGCAAGTTCAGTGATGCATTCTATGAGAACAAGCTTCTTGCAGTCAAGTGGCTTTTCTTCTCTCGTGACATTCGTGGTGGAATGGGAGAGCGCAGGACTTTTCGCATCTGCTTGAAGTGGCTTGTTGACCGCAATCCAGAGGTTGTGAAG
>AUXO015734088.1_pt1 | contig 12370 bp, 16 predicted proteins | sample 768731 | NCBI WGS metagenome assembly AUXO01 (sample SAMN02715735, study PRJNA202380) | gut metagenome | biome: sheep rumen | host: Ovis aries | place: New Zealand: Palmerston North | reverse complement strand
ATGGGGAAATATATATAGTGATGATCCTATGAATGTTCAATCATTGGAATTTAACTATGAAAAAGTAATTGTAGGTGAATCAACTGAATGTTGGATTATTACATGTAATATGCCTGTTTCATTTGATTATATATTATAGAAAGGAGAAGATTTATTATGAAAAAAGTTCTAAGTAAAGTAGATTGGATTCAAGTTGGTGTTTTAGGTTTAGGTTTAGTTGCTTCATTAGCCAAATCTATATATGAAACAAAAAGATTTGATGCAGATCTAGATAAAAAATACGAAGATAATTTCGAAAAAAGAGTGTCTGAAATCGTAGATCAAAAATTAAAAAAATTAAAATAATTATAATGGAGGAGTAATAGTTATTATGAATAATAAAATATCTACATTTTTTAATGGAACTAAAAAGTTTATTACTAAACATAGTCCAGAAATATTAACTGGTTTAGGCTTATCAAGTATGATAACTTCTACTATATTAGCAGTAAAAGCCACACCTAAAGCAGTTAAAAAAATACAAGATGAACAATTCAAAAGAACTGTAAATAGTAATTCTGATGAAGAAATTAAATTATCATATAAAGATATCATTAAATTAACATGGAAAGATTATTTACCAGCGGCTTCTTTTGGGTTAAGTGGATTTATATTTATAGTTTGTAGTTGTAATATAAATTCTAAACGCAGCGCAGCATTAGCTAGTGCTTATGCAATGTCCGAACGTACTTTATCAACATATAGAAACAAAGTAATAGAAACGATCGGGGAAAAGAAAGAAAAAGAATTAAGAAGAAAAATAAAACAAGATGAGATTGATAAAAATCCTCCACAAACTTCACAAGTTATTATTACATCAAAAGGTAATACATTAATGCGTGATACTTTGTCGGGTAGATATTTTAGATCTGATTTAGATACTATAAGAAAAGCTGTTAACATTATCAATAGACAATTGACATACGAGAATTATATTTCATTAAATGAATTTTATTCTAATATAGGTCTTGACAATGTTAAAAATGGTGATAGAATGGGTTGGAATATAGACGATGGTCTACTAGAATTAGAATATGGAACATGTTTGGCTGAAAATGATGAACCATGTATCTGCATAGATTATTCTAGAGCACCAAAGCCTAATTTCGATAAATTATTTTAATTTATTTCGCACGAAAAACACTTACTATAATGAAGAAGTAGTTCTTCGTGAAAATTTGATTTTTAGAAGGAGGAATATGTTATGGAAAATCAAAACGAAATCGTAGAAGTAGTAGAACAAGGAAGTTCTAAGAAAGGATTAATTGCTAAAATTGCTATAGGTGTTGTTGGCGCAGCAGCTTTAGTTGGTGGAGCATTATTCTTAAGAAAGAAAAAACTTGAGAAACTAGAAAATGATGAAGTTATGGTTGACGTTTCTGTCGATGAATCAGACGAAAACTAATTTTTTATAAAAGGCGAGAAGCGGATTATACTGCTTCTCTTACTTTTTATTTTTTGTTTTTATGAAAGGAAACATGAACAAATATGATAGAAGATTATAAATCAAATTCAAATAAATCAAAAAAAGAAAAAGAAAATGAACTAACGGCAGAACATAGACCAGAAAAAATAGTTACAGGTAAAGTTATAACTAAGAAAAAGAGTTCTTTCAGAAAATTTACAGACGAATTTATATCTGAAGATGCAAAAAATATCAAATCTTATGTATTAGGTGAGGTACTAATACCTGCTATCAAAAAAGCAATATCTGATATTGTTACAGATGGTATAGATATGATATTATATGGAGGAACAAGAGGTTCAAATAAAAGATATACTTCTGATAAAATTTCTTATAGAAATTATTATGATAAAGGAAGTAGTTATAGAGTTTCAGATAATAGAAGCTCTTATAATTCTTATTCATATGATGATATTATTCTTGATAGTAGAGGAGAAGCAGAAGATGTTTTAAGTCGAATGGACGAATTAATTGAATCATATGGATTAGTACGTGTAGCCGATTTATACGATTTAGTTGGTATAACAGGAAGTTATACTGATAATAAATATGGATGGACTAATATACGTAATGCTGAAATAATTCGTGTACGTGATGGGTATATGATTAAAATGCCTAGAGCTGTACCTATAGATTAAGAAAGGAGAAAATATGAAAGACGAATTAAAAAACAAATTAACAAGATTTGTTGGAATGGGAAAATTAAAAATTAAAAAGTATAGTCCTGATATATTATTAGGAATTGGTATTGCTGGTACAATCATTGGTACTATATCAGCATGTAAAAGTACTTTAAAAATTAAACCAGTATTAGATGAACATAAAGAAAAAGTAAAACAAATTCACTCTAATGTTGAAAATAAATTAATAGCATACGAACAAAAAGATGCTAATAAAGATTTAACAACAGTTTATGCTCAAACTGGTTTAAAATTAGCTAAGCTATATTCTCCAGCTATTATTATTGGTGGATTATCAATAACTAGTATTGTAGCTGGCCAAAATATATTAAAGAAAAGAAATATAGCAATTGCTGCTGCATATGCATTAATAGAAAAATCATTTTCTAAATATAGAAATAATGTTATAGATCGTTTTGGTGAATCTGTTGATAGAGAACTAAGATATAGTGTTAAAACAAAAGAAATTGAAGTAGATAACGGAAAAGGCAAAAAGAAAAAAGAAAAAGTTGAAGTTATTGAAAGCAATAATGAATTATTAAAATATAGTGATTATGCTAGATTTTTTGATGCTGCTTCAAAGAGTTTTGCTAAAGATCCAGAATATAATCTAATGTTCTTAAGAAGACAACAAGATTATGCAAATGATTTGTTAAAAACAAGAGGTCATTTATTTTTAAATGAAGTTTACGATCTATTAGATATTCCTAGAACAAAAGCTGGACAAGTAGTTGGTTGGATTTATGATCCAAAAGGAAATAAAAATGGAGATAATTATGTAGACTTTGGTATATATAAAGATAATGAACCAAATCGTCGTTTTATTAATGGATTAGAATATAATATTCTTTTAGATTTTAATGTAGATGGCGTAATATATGATCTAATTTAATAGGAGGAAAAATGAAAAATGTATTGATATTTATAGGGGGCGCAACTGTAGGTTCCTTAGTTACATGGAAATTTTTAGAAAAAAAATATATAGATTTAGCTAATGAAGAAATTGATTCTGTAGTTGAAAGATTCAAAGAAAAAGAAAAGAAAATAAAAACACAAGTTGAGAATAAAAAGGAATTTAATAATATAGTTAATGAAGAACATTATACTTCAGAAGAAAAAGCTGTATCAGAAGAAATAAAAGATATTGAAGATAAACTTATAAATAATAAAACAACAGATATACAATTAATTGATCCAAATGAATTTGGTAATATGCCAAAATATGATACAAAATCATGGACATTCTGGAATAATGATATTTTAACAGATGAAGTAGATATGATTATAGAAAATTCAGATCAAATAATTGGTGATGCTTTAGATCATTTTGATGATTATGAAGATGGTGATGTTGTTTATGTAAGAAATAACAAACTTAAATGCGATTATGAAATTTTAAAATCAGAAAAGGATTTTGATATTTAATAGGAAGATTAATTATGTCATATAGTGATCAAATAAGAAATGAATATTTTGATTGGTTATATGAGTATGTTTGTAAAGGTAGGGCTCATAAAGATATTTCTTACAGAAAATTATTTATATTTTTACATAGTGTAGAATTTACATTCTTCATAGGTTTTGACGATAATAGAGCTGATGATGGAAAAGGTTTACGTCGTAGTTTTGGTAAAACAAAACCTGAAGAGGATTATAATATAATTCTAAATATATTGGACGGACCTTGTTCCGTTTTGGAGATGATGATTGCTTTATCTATAAGATGCGAAGATATTATGGATGATCCTAGATATGGAGATAGAACTAAACAATGGTTTTGGTCTATGCTTAAAACATTAGGATTAAATATGATGACCGATGATGTGTTTGATAGAAGAGAAGTCGAACGTATTATTAAACGTTTTTTAGATAGAGAATATGAACGAAACGGACGAGGTGGTCTGTTCTATATTCCTGAATGTAAGACGGATTTACGTAAGATAGAAATATGGACTCAACTTTGTTGGTATTTAAACAGTTTTTAATTAAAGAGTGAATATATGGAAGGAGGAAAATAATGGTAGATTTCTTAATCATATCAACTCGTTCCACGAAAAAAACTATAGAAGTATATCCTAAATTCAAATTATATCCTAAATCACAAGATCTTATGATAAGAGGTGGTGATTTTTATGCTATATGGATTGAAGAAAAAGGATTATGGTCTACAAACGAAGACGATGCATTAAGTATAATAGATTTTGAATTAACAAAATATGCAGATGAATATCGTAAAAATCATCCAGACGCAGATGTGCGTGTTTTATATACATGGGATTCTAGTACAGGTTCTATAGATGCTTGGCATAAATATTGTCAAAAACAAAAACGAGATTCCTTTGAAATGCTAGATGAAAATATTATATTTGCAAATACTGAAGTTAACAAAAAAGATTATGCTAGTAAAAGATTACCATATTCATTAGAAAAAGGTAATATAGACGCATATGAAAAATTAATATCTACGTTGTATGATCCAGACGAACGTCATAAAATTGAATGGGCTATCGGTGCTATAGTCACCGGTGATTCCAAATATATTCAAAAATTTTTAGTATTTTATGGTGCTGCTGGTACTGGTAAATCAACAATCCTAAACATCATTCAAAAACTTTTCGAAGGTTATTATTCAGTATTTGACGCAAAAGCATTAGGTTCATCTAGTAACTCTTTTGCTTTGGAAGCATTTAAATCAAATCCATTAGTTGCAATTCAACATGATGGAGACTTGTCTAGAATAGAAGACAATACTAGATTAAACAGTTTAGTTTCTCATGAATTAATGACTGTTAATGAAAAATTTAAATCTACATATGCTAATAGATTTAAATGTTTTTTATTAATGGGAACTAATAAACCTGTAAAAATAACTGATGGAAAATCAGGTTTAATAAGACGTCTTATAGATGTGCATCCATCAGGTAATAAATTAAGCATTAAAGATTACAAAGATACTGTAAAACAAATAGATTTCGAATTAGGTGCAATAGCTTGGCATTGTAAAAATGTATATTTAGAAGATCCAGGTGCATATGATAATTATATTCCAACAGCTATGTTGGGAGCATCTAATGATTTTTATAATTTTGTAGTTGATGCATATCATGTATTTAAAAAACAAAATGGAGTAACTTTGAAAGCTGCATGGGAAATGTATAAAACATATTGCGATGATGCAAAAGTTGGATATCCATTATCTCAAAGAGCTTTTAAAGAAGAATTAAAAAATTATTTTGTTAGTTATAGTGATCGATTTAACTTAGATGATGGTTCTAGAGTTAGAAGTTACTATGAAGGCTTTAGAACTAATATATTCTTAAACCAAAATGAAAAAAATTCCGTGGTAAAAAATTCAGAAAACAATTTTGATTCGTTTACGGATTTTAAAGAACAGGAATCTATATTTGATAAAGAATGTATTAATTGCTTAGCGCAATATGCCTCAAGTAAAGAGACACCTAGCAAAAAGTGGGATGATGTCAAAACCACTCTTAAAGATATTAACACATCAAGAACACATTACGTTAAAATACCAGAAAATCATATAGTTATTGATTTTGATATTAAAGACGAAAATGGTAATAAATCTTTTGATAAAAACGTTGAAGCTGTTAAACAATTTCCAGCCACTTATGCTGAATTATCAAAAAGTGGAAATGGAATTCATTTACATTATATTTATAATGGAGATGTCACTAAATTAAGTAGAGTTTATGCCGATAGTGTTGAAATAAAAGTATTCACTGGTAAAAGTTCTTTACGTAGAAGATTAACAAAATGTAATAATCTACCTATAAAAAGTATAAGTTCTGGATTACCGATGAAAGGAGAAAAAAAGATGGTAAGTTCTGATGTTATAAAAAGTGAAAAAGGACTTAGAAATTTGATTGAACGTAATATGAGAAAAGAAATTCATCCTGGTACAAAACCAAGTATTGATTTCATATATAAAATATTAGAAGATGCATATGATCAAGGTTTAAAATATGATGTTTCTGACATGAAAAATGATATTTATGCCTTTGCTGCTCATAGTACAAATCAATCAGAATATTGTGTTAAATTAGTTAAACAAATGCATTTTAAGTCTGATAATCCTTCAGATCCTGTAAGTACAATTAATGACAAAATTATATTTTATGATATTGAGGTATTTCCTAATTTATTTTTAGTCAATTGGAAGTTACAAGGTGAAAATAATAAAATAGTAAGAATGATAAATCCTAGTTCAGAAGATATTGAAGAATTATTAAAATATCGTTTGGTAGGATTTAATTGCAGACGTTATGATAACCATATAATGTATGCAAGATTGATGGGTTATAATAATGAGCAATTATATAATCTATCTCAAAGAATAATAAATGGTGAAAGGAATGCTTTTTTTGGAGAAGCATACAATTTATCTTATACTGATATTTATGATTTTGCTTCTGCAGGAAATAAGAAATCTCTTAAAAAGTTAGAAATAGAAATGGGAATTCATCATCAAGAATTAGGATTACCATGGGATCAACCAGTTCCTGAAGAGAAATGGGTCGAGGTAGCGGAATATTGTGATAATGATGTTATTGCAACTGAAGCTGCATGGAATTATTTATCTGCTGATTGGTTGGCAAGACAAATATTGGCTGATTTAGCAGGAATGACAGTTAATGATACAACTAACACTCTCACAACTCGTATTATATTTAAAGGGGAAAAATCTCCTCAAAGTCAATTCTGTTATAGAGATATGAGTCAACCAGTTAAAGAATTAGATAATGATGTTTTAGATTTCTTAAAGAAAGCATGTCCTAAAATGATGGAACATAAACATGGTCCAGATAAAAGTCTTTTGCCATATTTTCCTGGCTATAAATTTGAAAATGGAGTTTCAACTTATAAAGGAGAAGAAGTTGGTGAAGGAGGATATGTATATGCTGAACCAGGAATGCATTATAATGTAGCACTATTAGATATAGCATCAATGCATCCACATAGTGCTATTGCTGAATGTTTATTTGGTCCTGAATATACTGAAAGATTTAGAGATATTGTAGAAGGTCGTGTAAATATTAAACATGAAGATTGGGATGCTGTAAATAAAATGTTAGATGGTAAATTAACGCCATATGTTCAAAAAGTAATAAATGGTGAATTAACTTCAAAACAACTTGCTAATGCTTTAAAAACAGCTATAAATTCAGTTTATGGTTTAACTTCTGCAAATTTTGATAATCCTTTTAGAGATATTAGAAATAAAGACAATATTGTTGCAAAACGTGGAGCTTTATTTATGATAGATCTTAAAGAAGAAGTACAAAAAAGAGGATTTACTGTTGCACATATAAAAACAGATTCTATTAAGATTCCAAATGCTACTCCAGAAATCATACAGTTTGTTATGGAATTTGGAGAAAAATATGGATATACATTCGAACATGAGGCTACGTACGATAGAATGTGTTTAGTAAATGATGCTGTTTATATTGCCAGATATGATAATGGTGAATGGACAGCAACTGGAGCACAATTTCAAATTCCATATGTATTTAAAACTTTATTTAGTAAAGAACCTATAGAATTTGATGATATGTGTGAGACTAAATCTGTTACAAGTGCTTTATATTTAGATATGAATGAAAATTTACCAGATGTGACTGAACAAGAAAAAGAATTGGCTAAATTAGAGACTCAATTTAAAAAAGAATTGATATCTGAAGCTGAATTTAAAACATTATCTGATCAATTAAAAAATATAATAGCAACTGGTCACGATTATGTATTTATTGGTCGTGTTGGTAATTTTTGTCCTATATTACCAGGTAAAGGCGGAGGATTATTAGTACGTGAAAAAGATGGAAAATATTATTCTGCAACTGGTAGTAAAGGTTATCGTTGGTTAGAATCAGAATTAGTTAGAGGTTCTAATGAAGAATATATAGATAAAAGTTATTATAATAGTTTAGTTGATGAAGCTGTTGAAACAATATCTCAATATGGTGATTTTGAGATGTTTGTTACTGATACTAAAGAGCAGGGAGACGATGATTGAACTGCTCTTCTATATCCTGAATTATTATATTTGAAATAGAAAGGAGAAAAACATGGGAGATCTTAGAGTTAATGTGATTACAATTTTAACTATAGCAGTTATTAGCACTTTAGGTGTTAAAACTACTAATGTTGTTTGGGATAAATTTGTAGCACCAAAAATAAATAAAAAATAATCAAGTATTGTTAAGGAGAGATGTTTATATATGAAAATTAATAATAGAGGTAATATTTTAGAGATAGAAGATGCCAGAATAATTTATAGAAATTTTGAAGGCATTGCTAGTAAATACAATAGAGAAGGGGATCGTAATTTTGCAGTTATAATACCTAATGACGAAATTTGTCAGGCATTAATAGCTGATGGGTGGAATGTAAAGATCAAACCACCAAGAGATGAAGATGAGTCTCCTTTTATGTTTTTACCAGTAAAAATAAAATTTAATAATAGAGGTCCAGCTGCTTATGTAGTTTCTGGAGAGCAAGTTACCAAATTAAATGAAGATACAATTGGTATGTTAGATGAAATTGATATTTCAAGTGTTGATATGGATATTCGTCCATATGATTGGGAAGTAAATGGTAAAAATGGTAGAACAGCATATCTACAAGCTATCAATGTAATACAAAATATAGATAGATTTGGTGCAATGTATGCTGAAAGAAATAGAAAGGAGTAAAATATGTACGTAGTAGTAAAAGTAACAACTAATCCTGCTGGAATTCAACATTTTAGTATGTTAAGTTCAAATGGAACATATGTTGATGATAGCATAAATAAAGCTATTATATTTTCAACAGCAGCTCTTGCAACTAAACAAAAAGAAGTATTAGCTGCATTAAATCCTAATGATACTTTTGAAATAAGACAAATAGTACTACAACAAGTATCATAATTGATAGGAGAAATAAAATGGATGACAAAATAATAACTAGTAAAATTGTTACTCCGGATATGTGTAGTATTACGTATGAATCTCATTATGATCCGGATTATAATTTAAATTATAGTAACTATAGTAAATTAAAACAACAATATGAAATGGATCATGCTGCTGATGCTATGAATTATTGTATTAATGATATGATAAGTGCACAATTATATATTCATAAATCAATAAGCATTAAAAAAGTTATATTTAATAATCCAGCAACTATTGTTATTTGGGATGATGGTTCTAAAACAGTTGTTAAGAAATCAGAAGATGATATTTGGGATCCAGAAAAAGGTCTAGCTATGGCTATAGTAAAAAGATATTTTGGATCTACTGCTTTCATTAAAAAATATACCGAAGAAGAAAACGAAAAGACAAATAATAATATTGATTCTGTTATTATAATGGAAAATAATACCAATAGTTTAGGTAAAAAAATAATGGAAGCTTTTTCAATTGGAGGCAAAAAATCATGAAAAAAATAAATACATACGGATTAACTAAAGAAGAATATATAGCTTTGTTAAAAGAATTTGGTATGGATACTAAAAAATGGACTCTATCTAAATGGAAAGAATTCAATAAAAAAAGAAAAGAAATTATATATAAGAAAAAAGGTATGAAAAAACCTAAACAGAAAGAGGAATAATGAAAGATTTTATAGATAAAGATATTAAACAAAATGAAAAATACAATGAATATTTAGATGAGCATATAGAAAACGTTAAAAAAGGATATTATTGGATGATGGATCATTTTTCTGAATGGTTAGATGAAAGAATAGAAGATCCTGATTATTTTGTATTTGGTGAATTTATATTTCATGATTCTTCTAAATATTCTAAGGAAGAATATGAACCATATGCTAATTATTTTTATGGAAATAAGTCATTCAAGACAGTTCAAGAATTTAATTACGCATGGTTGCATCATATTCATAATAATAAACATCATTGGCAATATTGGGTATTGAATAATGATGATCCAAATGAAGGTGAAAAGATATTAGACATGCCATTTGATTATATTTTAGAAATGGTTTGTGATTGGTGGTCATTCAGCTGGAAAACTGGTGATTTATTTGAAATATTTAATTGGTATGATCAACATAAAGATTATATTAAATTAAGTGAAAAAACCAGAAATACAGTTAATGATATTTTATCTAAAATAAAAGAAGAACTACTAAAAAATGAGTAATAACTTTTTATATGATTACCAATTAGAAGCTGTAAATAAAATGAAAAATGGTTGTATACTTAATGGGGGTGTTGGCTCTGGTAAATCCAGAACTGCTTTATATTATTATTTTATCAAGCAAGGTGGGAGTGTAGATCCCGAATTTAAGCCAATTTCACCCCAGGCTAAGGACTTATACATTATCACCACCGCTAGAAAGAGAGATACTCTTGAATGGGAAAAGGAACTTATTCCATTCCTTCTAACAACTGGCGAAGAACAATACAAACGATATGCCACTCGTATTATTGTTGACAGTTGGAATAACATAAAGAAATATCAAGACATTCAAGAGTCTTTCTTTATATTTGATGAGCAAAGAGTTGTTGGATATGGAACTTGGGTAAAAGCATTTTTAAAAATAACTAAATCTAATGAATGGATACTTTTATCTGCTACTCCTGGAGACACATGGTCTGATTATATTCCAGTTTTTATAGCTAATGGATTTTATAAAAACAAAACGGAATTTAATAGAGAACATGTTATATTTTCAAGATTTACGAAGTTTCCAAAAATAGATCGTTATATTAATACTGGTAGATTAAATAATTTAAGAAATCAGATATTAATAAATATGGATTTTAAAAGAAACACAATAACTCATGACGATGATATTTATGTTGGTTTTGATAAAATAAAATTTAGAGATGCTATGAGATATAGATGGAATCCTTATAAAAATTTACCAATTCAAACAGCTAGCGAGTTATGTTATTGTTTACGAAGAATAGTAAATGAAGACGAATCTAGAATAATAGCTTTAATGGAAATATTAGATAAGACTCCTAAAGCTATTATATTTTATAATTTTGATTATGAGCTTGATATTTTAGAAAATCTAACTTTAATAGATGGAACTAAAATAGGTCAATGGAATGGTCATAAGCATGAAGATATTCCAGATAGTGATAGATGGATATATTTAGTACAATATAGTGCTGGTGCTGAAGGTTGGAATTGTGTTAGTACTGATACTATTATATTTTATAGTCAAAATTATTCATATAAAATATTAGAACAAGCAAAAGGACGTATTAATAGACTTAATACCCCTTATAATGATTTATATTATTATCATTTAAAGAGTAGAAGTGGAATAGATTTAGCTATTTCAGCAGCTTTAAATGAGAAAAGAAATTTTAATGAAGGAAAGTGGGCTAATAAATTTACAAATTTATAGGAAGGAAATATGAAGAAGTTTATTAAAAATTTATTAATAATACTATTCTATGTACTTATATTTTGGGGTTTGATAAGTTTATTTAAACACATTATTTATACTAATAAAGTACCTTGTGAATGTGTTGATAATAGAAAAGTAGAAGTTAAACCTGTATCTATTATTGATATTCCGGTTAACACGAGACCTGGTGTAGAAACTAAGGTTCAAATGGAGGAAAGAAAAAAACGTGAAGAAGAAGCTAAGAAAAAGGCTGAAGAGGATGCTAAGAAAAAAGCCGAAGAAGAGGATAAAAAGAAACAAGCTAAAACAAAAACAGTATCTTCAACTGTAAAGACTGCTAGCAAAGATACGTATAAGGCTTATGCTTATGATTTAGTTATTAACCAATACACTTGGTCAAAAGAAGATTATGAAGCATTAGTAAAACTTTGGACAAAAGAGTCTAATTGGAATCCTAATGCTGTTAATAAAAGTAGTGGTGCATGCAATATACCACAAGCTTTACCATGTAGCAAAATTTCTAAAAAATATGGAGATAATAGTTGGCAAAGTGGTATAAAATGGGGATTACTATATATTAAAAATAGATATGGTAATCCTAAAAAAGCATGGCAACATTTTCAAAATAAAGGTTGGTATTAATGTGATATTTATAGAAAGGAAATATTAAAATATGATTAAAAGAGTGTCTAAAAAAGTTACACATCAAGATATTGGTGGTAAGGAATTTATTGTAGATGAAAAAGTTACCGCTGATTTAACATATTCTGAAGTTTATGAAAAAGGAACA
>AUXO011454511.1_pt1 | contig 12370 bp, 16 predicted proteins | sample 768731 | NCBI WGS metagenome assembly AUXO01 (sample SAMN02715735, study PRJNA202380) | gut metagenome | biome: sheep rumen | host: Ovis aries | place: New Zealand: Palmerston North | reverse complement strand
CGCCTCGATTTTTTATATTTATAGCGAGGTCACACCGCATCGGTATTGACAATGACATATTACTTATGATATTATGACATTGCCATAAATCATTTATGAGGAGGTTTGTTATATGGAAACTATAACAAGTATTACTCAGTTGATAGCAACAGTGGGGTTTCCCATAGTAATGTGCTTACTCATGGGTTACTATATTGTATCAACCATCAAAGAAAACACCGAGACAATGAACAACCTATGTAACAAGTTAGATATACTACTTGACCGCATAGGTAGAGAGAATGAGGAGGAATAAGAAAATGAAAAAAATTGACGTAGTAAACATTACTAAATCAGCCATAGCTCAGACACTCGGCGATGAGTACATGACACAGGCGGGAGAGATTACCGGTTTAAATTCTCAGGAACTTGTTGACGCGGGCAAGGCTATTGATGCGGTTGACGGATGGTCAGCTATCGCCATTAATGCGGTGTCACTTTTGGGTAAGCATATCATTGATGCGCGCGAGTATAACAGCCGTTTACCACAGTTGTACATCGATGCATTTGACTGGGGCGGATATCTCGAACGCACCCGTTTTGGGCTTGCCGATATCATGCAAGATCCTATGTACAATCTTGTATCCGGACAATCATATGCCGATATTGAGCACACATATTATGATATACAGGCTGATACTAAAATATATGAGGAGGCTAAACCTATCATGACACCGCTTAGCATCGTAAGGGAACAGCTCAAAGATGCCTTTAAGTCATGGGATGATATGGGACGTTGGCTTTCAGGCAAGCAACAGGCGGTAAGAAACACACTTAACATCGGGCTTATGGTTTATGAAAAGATGCTTATATCATGTGCTATGGCGGTATCGGATTTAAAAACCGGCTCGGCAGTACATCTTATTACCGAGGCAAAGGCACAGGGCATACTTGACGAGAGCGACACCTATACATTCGATAACTACTTGACGATGCCCGAGGCTAAGCTTAACAAGTTTTTACCATTTGTTGCAAAGAGAATCTCGGAGATTAGATCATATATGTACGAGCCATCAACCGCATATAACGATGGTACGGTTCCAACATGGTCTGTGGACGATCCGGAACTTATAATGCTTACCGCATTTGAGCGCGATATTAGATTTAACCTCAGAGCCAGCACATATAATAAGGATGACGTATCGTTTGGTGAGTACAACACTATCACATCATGGCAGGGTATCAGAGAGGACGAGGACGCGGATAACTTTAACCGAGGCGCAGTATCTACTATTAACATAGGCGCATCCGCATCAAATAAGATTGGCATCGGTACCGAGGCATATAATAAGAGTAACGCTGTCGCTCTTTTATATGACTTTAAGGCTATTGGCATATCATTGATGCGCAATAAGGTAACATCACAGTATACCGCTTGTGCGGATTTTTGGAATGAATTTCATCATGTCCTTGTTAACTATATTCTCGACTCAAGCTATGGAATCGTAGGATTTTTCATGGACTAGTCATCATTTTAAGGCATAGGTTAGCGCCTATGCCTTTATTAATATAAAGGAGTGATTACATATGTTTAATATATGGGAGTGCATCCCCGCACTCGGAAACAATAAAAAGCGCGATATTCCGTATCTTGAAACAATGAGTATACGCTCAACGTATATACAACGATTATTTAATGATATAATTGGGATGATTCAATATGAGGATATGCCGGACGGGTTTGATCCATATTTCCATGAGTTGTACCGCTATATTTACGGCGTTTGTGGCGTAACCAAACGAGAGGACGGACAGATTATATCTTTTATAGGTGGACACTCAGGAGAGGTCGGACCATATGGACTCGGCACTCATTTTATCGGAACATCGCCCGATAGCTATGATTATGACTTTGTCATAAATGAGGGCGGCGTTATTTGTAAGAATAATAGGTTTATGTCTCCGGATTTAGATGACATATATTTAACAGCGGAGGTTAACACAGAGCTATATAAGTCTATCCGTGCGTGTATTCGCTACGCGAGAGCGACAAAGACTATATCAACCGCAAATAATAAGGTTAAAAAGGCATTGGATGACGCGCTCGCGGCAAACGAGGCAGGAGCGCCAACAACATTTGTAAACGATATTGATCCGATTGATAGAGAGTTCAGCAACGCCGACTTTAACGTACTTGATTTAACGGATGTAAACATATCCGATAAATTACAGTACTTATTTAAAGCTATTGACGATAACGAACGACAGTTTTATCGTCATTATGGTATAAGTCTTGCAACTACTTCAAAAATGGCGCAGCAGAGCAGGGAAGAGCTTACTAATACAAACGCGCTTGCGATGATATATGCTCTCGAACGTTTAAATTGCGCAAGGGAATTTTGCGAGGATTTAAACCGGCTTTATGGTACAAATATATCGTGTCATTTTAGCGAGATATGGGAGCTTGAATATCAAAAGTATATATCGGAGATTGAGAACATAAAGGAGGGAAAGGATAATGATGATACCATACAAGAGGGAACCATTGACAGTGGGGCAGTATCTGAAACATTTGAAGAGTCTGAACAGGCAGTTGATACCAGCAAGTCTGATACCGAGTCAGACGGAGAGAGTATATCTGAATGATTATTTCGATCATTATGATGTATATGATATGTGGATTTTTAAGCACTATAAGGACTTAGAACTTGACACATACGATGAAGCTGAAAGCATAGATGCTGACGTGATAGCCGATATCGATAACACTATTAGAGCGCTATTTTTTAAAAACGCCGATAATTACGACCGATTGTATGCTCTCACTCTATCCGAGTATAATCCACTGGAAAACTACGACCGATACGAGGACAGCACCACCACGCAGGGGGAGCGTGAGGATATAAATACGTATGGTATAAAGGAAAATACCGATATTAACGGCGCAACCAAGGTAACGACTGAGCAGGGTATCACGCATAGTGAAAGTACTGATAAGGTGGTCGGTGATAACGCAACCACACCACAAACGCGAGGAGTGACCGAGACTAACACCAACGCGGTTACTGATACAGTTAAAGGCGATCAAGTAACCAACACGCATAAAGAAAATGAACACATTGACACCCTTAATAAAGGTGAACAGGTTGACAGTATCACATCGCATATACATGGTAATATCGGTGTAACCACGGCGGTACAGATGATGCAACAGGACAAGTCGTTTTGGCAAAACTTTAATCTGTACAATGTTATTTTTGATGACATTATCAAGGCTATATCAATTCCGGTTTATGTATAGGGGGTGGAAATATGAATGTAGATTTATACCGATACACGGGGGATTTTAGAAAGGCTGATAAACGCTCAGGTTTAAGTCTCCTGATTAATTATACCGCAACGTACTTAAAAGAGCCGGAGTCCGTCCGGAGTATACAGCTTAGACTGCAGTATGCGGATCAGGCTACTAAAAATGAGATACTAAAGGCTAACATGCTATATATACCGGAACTGTCGAGATGGTACGAGGTGCGCCCCGAGTCGGTGCTTGATTTAGGCGGAATAATCAAGCTTACGTGTGAAGAGGACGACATTATGTCAAATCTATCCGATGTTCTAAATTTAAAGGCAGTCATTAAAAGGCAGGAAAACAGATTTAACACTTATTTGAACGATGAAAAGTATAAAGCTTATGAATATAGCCGGATACAGACTCTTGAATTCCCGCAAGGATTTACCGAACAAGCGTTTGTCCTTGCGATAGCGGGCGGAGGTGATTGATATGGCGCAATATATTACACATAATTCTAAACAATTTAATGATTTATTATCGGCACTATCGGGAACAGGCGGCGGCTCATCATCAGCCATTCAAGATATAGTGTCCGCTATTGACGATACAAACGATTTGTTAAAGACAAGCGGCGGCGGGACTTCAACAAATGTTGATTTATCATCGATGAATGTTACCATTGAAGATTCAAACAGTATGGCATACACTCTTTCTTCGGGGGGTGTAACAACGTCATTTTTGGGCGGCTCGGCAATAGGCTTAACAATGGTACACCCGACACCTATTAGCGCGGATATCGATACAATTACTTTTGACTATGAGCTAACCGGCAATTACTATACGCCCGAAAATGCCCTTAGATATCCAACTGTCGGAGTGTCCACACAGTATATACCTAACACTATTTTATTAGCAGATAGTGCTTACTTAAATAAAAAGATAGTAATACCTTACTCGGAAACAAGCGGACATTATGAGCTTGATATCTCCGATATAACATCACCGGTTTATTTGTATTATTTAGCTACGGGCGACACGACAAGCTTATCGAACGTACAGATTAAATCCAGTCAAGGCGGTACCGATATAAGCATAAGCGAGATATTGAACGGCATTAAAGATGACCTTAACAGTTTAAACATATTAATGTCATCAAGCTATGGTGGATCACCTGAGGGATTAGCTGATATATTAAATAAGATTAATGATAGTATACTTGGCTTATATCAACCGACCATTAATCTTGAGCCTGTTTTACTCGCCAACGGTTCGGGAGTGTCAAATATTGCCGTTCCAGATTGGAATAAGTATAGATATCTAATAGTCGAGTATAAGCCACGAGCTAACACTGACGGTCAAGTGTGGAAGTCAATTTTAGTACCCGATAATAATTTGAAGGGTGGCGATACAGTTTACTATTCATCAACATACTATTGGAATTTTACTTTTGCTATTGCAAACGGCGAATTAGTTATATCTAATGATTGGACTACCGGTTTATATGGTTCTACTCAATTAAATAGGACTTCATTCGATGTCTACGTGTATGGCGTGTTAAATAAGGAATAGGAGGTGTAAATTAATGGCATCATATGGATATGGATTATCAAAAAGTGTTGAAACTACACAGGGCGAAATGGATATAGCAAATATAACGACAGGACGATTATATTTTAACATTCTACCCAGCAGTGTGTTTTATTTTAGGGAATTAGATTGGTGGATTGCTAACAATCTCTTATATTATGCAGCCGATTATCCAAATATCCCCGCAACCGGCGTGCCAAAACTCTTAGAAGTCGCTCAAATCGGTGCTACTTATATCTTTGCATGCATGTATATGGCAGATCCAGCGCAAGAATCGGGTTCTCCGGTGTATGTATGGGATGATAACCTTATGATACGCTTATATTGCGGCGATTATGAGGGAACGCAAACCGAACAAAACCCAAAGGGATACCGACTGTTTAATGGTTATTCTTTTTTAATGCATGACATTGAAAATATAATAGCGATAGATCCCCTCGGGATGGAAATAATCCAACAGACTAATAATATTGAGCGTGTTACAAATTATGGATTTTTTGCAACCGTTGATAATAATAATCAACTATACTTTGTAAATTCTCCTCGAAAAGTCGAGCCGGCTGAGAAGCAGATAGGTGTAATCGCTTCGGGTGGATACTATTATAGCAGAATCTATCAAACAGCGGGGCAAGGCGAGTTAATGACCGGTACAGAGTTTGTCGGCGTAGGTTCAATGCCGCTTTATGATATATCGGGTGAGCCTATAACCATAGAATTATTGCCTGAAAACGTGGGAACTTCAAATCCTGGGGGAGGTAACGGCACTTATTCAATATATTCAGATAATATTGACTTTCCAGCGTTGCCGACATTGGGTGCCGCTAACAGTGGATTATTAACGCTTTACAATCCGACTATATCGGAGCTTAGACAATTATCTAATTGGCTATGGAGCGACAACTTATTAGATGTGCTTGAAAAGATGTACGCACAGCCTATGGACTTGATAGTCACACTAAATATTGTGCCAACCGAGCCGTCAAGCTTAGGAAATTATCAGGAGGTTAAAATTGGCGGAGTCGATACAAATATTAATATGATTAAAATTAATAATCAGTACGCTATTATAGATTGTGGTCAGCTTAACGTCAGGGAGTACTATGGCAGTGCGCTTGATTATGGTCAGTATACAAAAGTATCGATATATCTACCGTTTTGTAATGTAGTTCAATTAAAAACAGATGAAGTAATGAATGGAACTTTACACGTAAGATACCACGTTGACTTATTCAACGGTACGTGCATCGCGTTTATTAAGATAATAAGACAGGGATTGAATTCAGTACTATATTCATTTGAGGGCAACATGGCGGTTACTCTCCCGCTTATATCAAGGGACTTTTCTAATCTCTATCAAGGGATTGCTAAAACAGGCGTTAACATGTTATCGGGGGGGTTTGGTCTAACCGATATGTTAAACTCGGCTATAAATGTTATGGCGTCTAAGCCTAACGTAAACAGAACGGGCGGCACAAGTGCAACGGGCGGATTATTAGGAATTAAAAAGCCATACTTAATTATTGAGCGACCTATACAATCACTTGCAAGCGGGTATAAAAGCTATGTCGGATATCCGTCTAACATTACCGATTATCTATATACTCTTAAGGGATATACCGAGGTCGAAGAGGTCATATGTGATACTCTTAAATGTACCAAAGAAGAACAGGATGCCATCGTTGCAAGACTAAAAAGCGGCGTTATTCTATAATTGGTTGACATTGTTATTAATTTATGATACATTATAAGTGTAACCCCGACAATCTCACAAAAGCTTCCTTAAAAGCGCCACGGTCAATAGACCGTGGCGCTACTCCTTGTCTGCTCTAATGCCTCGATTTCCATATCAAGTGCTTCATCACTTTCTATTCAATTCATATTTATCTTTATCAAATACACATAAGCATAAACTTCCATCAGTTTTTTTCTTAGGAATGTTGTATCCGGCAAATCCTTCCTTATCGAATTTATCCATCGAGATTATATGCTGAAACACCGCATCAATAGCATCATCCGTAACATCTACTCTATTAACATCTGACATTAAACCACCTTTTAATATAGTTGCGTAGTATATGTTACCAAAGCAACCACAAACAATCTTCTTCATATGTTATTCCTCCTTTTATCGTTTCAAATAATTAGCACTTTTTACGTACGTTTCAACCTGATTACCTATGGTGTTGTGGACATAATACCATCTATTTTTCCGATATAAATCCCATATATACTTATCAAGTTTAGTCGTGCCGAAACAATACCTTTCATGCATTGATGTGATGTCTCCGGTCGTATAGATAACCGCATCATCGGGGATGTCCTCAGATGTCATGTTGCACTCGTGGCAGACAATGCCGTTGCCGATATCATCAATATGGCATAAGTCTAATTGTATATACTTTCCGTTAAAGTCGATATAACGATTGCGGCATATAGTCTGTGTACGCCGTCCCTTTGGTATGTGCTGATATGACGGGATAGCCCATCCACCGCCGGTTATGGCGTTTAGTTTTGGATTTTTAAAACCAAAGAATAAGCTATTGTGCCGCTCTTTTTTAATGACATCTTTCCCATCTTTCGGGTAGTGTATAAAAATAGGCGTGCCGCCCTCAGTTTTAACAAGCTGACTGTCCCCCGAGTGCATTTTGGCGACATAATCGTAAACCTCAAATTCCTTAAAGTATATATTGTATGGATCAATAGTATTCGCTAAAAGTACGATAATCGGAGAGTACCTATCACGTATGATGGTCTTTACTAAATCCTCAAAATCCGGAAACTCGTCAGGTCTGCAGTACTTTGATATGAACTCATCAAAGATGATAAGGTCGCCGCGTGGCGCATTATAAACAGATTTATAATCTAAATTCTCATCAATAGAGAGTAAATGTATAAATTCCTCGGGCGCAACCTCTCCGCTCTCGGTATTCATAAGATAAAACCCGCGTGAAGAGTACTTGACGGAATTATACCGCCCGTCTGTTATCTTTTCGATGTAGCCAAATTCAAGCACGGTTTTTAATAGCTGTCTTGCCTTTTTTGGCATTATATGATCGACTATCTGTCGTACATACTGCGTGACGATACCGTACATATCATTTAACACTAACCCGAGTATTAACCAATTAGTCGTTTTACCGGTCGAGCGCTCATTATATATCATAAAGTATCTTGCGCGGTCAAACGGATAGTCAAAGGGCGTAACCACGTTATCGGGAATATCGAGCGCCCTACATCGCTTGATTACCTTCTTCCAGTCAATTTTAATCCCATTTTGCGGGTTGTCGTCAATGTACTTGATTTTTTCCATTCTTGTATGCCCCCTTAAAGATAAAATAAAAAAATTAAAAAACAAATAATCGCATAAATCCATAATGGACTTAATACCCATAGCCATGACCATTTTATAATTTTACATAACTTTAATACTATAAATACTATTGTTAGCAATTCAAAAAAATCTATATTGCTACTATTATTTTCCATTTTTTACCTCCTGATTAAGCATATAATCTTCCTTGTGATAATATTCCAAATGGATCACATCCCATGCCTCGCGTAATATAGTTATATTTCCTCGAGATATACTGTGAGCGTGTAACATTTTATCATCTATATTAAACATGTCAACGTCATCAATTATACGCGGATATTCTCCGTAGTTGTTATAAGTCAAATAATACATCCGATTCTACCTCCATATTTTCATAATATTCTTTAAGCCATTTAGCGTCATTTAATGTCTTTGATACCGGCTTAAGTATGCAAGCTGATGCAAGCTCTGTAAGATGTCCATTGATTGACTCGATATGTGCATCGTCATATACATATGTGGCTGATATGCCGCCGCACGCGTTAAACACAAAATCCCGCTTAAACTGTTTATCGAGCGCTTCAATATCGGACATATCTTTGTTAAATCCTTTTAACTCGTCAACAATGGTGATTATGTTATTATTCCTATCCCTCACCTCCTGCCGCACTCCTGCCACGGTCATTTTAAGCCCATTATTTCCGATATAACCGTAACATTTAGCGTGTAAAAACTTAAACGCCGTGATGTCTTTTTTCTCGTCCTCAAAAACTCCGTAATAAGACCGTCCACCGTCCTTATTATTAACACCGAGTCCCTTTTTTACATTAATCGCCGATACTTCCTTATTATATAGATTAATTATGTCAACCGCTTCAGGTGTTTTTTCAAAAAATATCGAGTCGGTATCACAGTAAATATAATTATTATACCCGATACGCTCCACCATAGCGAGTATATCAGAGCGGGCGTGCATAGTCACGTAACATCCATGAAAATATTGCATGAATGAATTTCTACTTTTATAGTACTTATCAAGTGCATCTTGGATATCCGCCAGAGTATATGCCTTTTCCTCTGTCCATTCGTGGGAGTCAAAACTAAAAGATGCCTCAGCTCTAACGGGATCCGTTGCCTCCATGCCGTAACCTGCGTTTAGATTATTTTTAGCCTTATCACGCTCACGACCTGCGGCATTTTCCTTAACCTCAAAGTACTTATCTATAACATTCCTAACATATGCCGGATGTGGCGCTCTGTCCGATATGTACACAGTGTCAATGCGGATGCCGTCCGTGTCATACTGCTTGAGTACCCATTTAAAATCAAGCTCTAATAAGGCAAGCTTAGTCACTCCATCCATATATAACACCCTGCCATTGTCATTTCCTCGATTCCTGCCGTCCAATGTATAGACAAGCGGTGTACATCTTCCCTTATCGCACTTATCAACGGATAAACAAGGGAGAGTGACACCATCTTTGATTCTTAAATTATTAAATTCAATCTCCATAAGCACACATTTAGCATCACATAATGATATCAGCTCATCATATGTCATGTCCTGCCTACTTATCCCTCTTTTATAGTATAACTCAAATGTACCGGCGGGGTAGTATTTAAGCTGTTGTTGCGATGGATAGTCAGACTTATAATCATAGTACCCGATATCGCCCTTAATTACTCGCCCTATCTTAAATCGGTTGCCATGCGCAAGCCCGCCGCCGAACTCCGCTCTAAGCAGTCGGTATACATCAGCGCTTATCTGATTCCTTATAAAATGCTCCCGATTATCCGCATCTTTTTTAAATTCCTTGCGGCAGTCACGGCGGATATATCCGGTGTTTGTCAAGGGTATCGTGACTATATCATCATCAAACATATCGAGCATGGCGTTGAATGAGTAATGCATAGCCCATACATCATTTACCTGATAGTACCAATCATTATACTCAAGCTGTGTATCCTGATATCTGATTACATCGTAATCGATGCCGTTTATCACCTTATTAACCGGACTGTGCGTATACTCACACCATTGCGCAAGTGAGCGGTTGCTTAAAAGGTATGTACATCTAAACACAAGCCCCACCTCGACACACTCAAACGTCAAAACCTTATGTGGCTTAATAGCCATCATTCGCACATCGCCAAAATTAGCTCTAAGCCAGTCCATCAGATAACATATATCATAGCTTAAATTATGGATAAGTACCACCATCTTGCGTGTCTCGCCGAGACCGTAAAGCTTGATATACTTACGGAGATATTCTATAAGCTCGGATGGTTTGCGCCCTCCGACTGTATAGCCATCAAACAGCGCCGCCCATTGATAAACCCACGCCTTAGGGTTGCTGTCGTCATGATTATGGCTTGTTTCGGTGTCGATATGCATCGGCTCTCTAACATATGCACATCTAACCTTGCCTTGACGCTTGTATATCCATATATCATTATTTAATTGTTGCGCAAGGATTTTATCCTTGCCGTACATATATAAGTTAATAGTGCGGTCAATTCCGTCCGTGCTATTAAGTGCAACTTTTATCATAAATAACCCCATTAATTTACGCCGTACCAACTTGTATCCAACCACTACCGCCGGCGTTTTTATAGTCCTCTTCAATGTCTTTAAGCGTGCGCCCTGCGCTACCCTCAATAATCTTGCGTATTTCGCCGCCGGATACACTTTTTGTTTTATTTGAAATCATCGCGACAAATGCGCTATAAAAGTTTTTCTTAAAACTGTTGAGGTTGTCCGCCTCCATGATGTCGGTATATTCGTTAAATGAAAGCTGGGAGCTTGTCATGCTGTTGTTTTCGAGTAAGCTCTCATATGATTTACGGTATGCCCGATTTATACCCTTTACTGTACTTGTCTTTGCGCCTAAAAAGCCCTCAATCTGAGCAAGTGCGGATGCAAGCTCGGTTTTGGTTGCGTTCTTTCCCGCACCCACTCTAAATCGGATGTAGCCCTCTTTTGTGTGTCTAAGTCCGGACATATTCTGAGCGTGTCTCTCAAGATATCTATACGCGGTCGAGCCGGTCAAATCTCTCTTTTCAAGCTCCCTTAAGCGTTGGTTAGCCCTGCGCGCTCTGCTGTCAATCATTGATTTAAGCTGAGCGTTGCTATATGTGAGAGCCTCCCAATAGTCAATTTTATACGCCATTTATGTCACCTCCAAACCTTATGCCGCTGATAGCCCGTACATCCGATGTGGCATTCTGTCTGCGGTGTGCTGTCAGTTTATGTCTTGCCTCATCCCACTCTTTAGTATAGCGTTCAATGTCCATGCCATGTACGCGGAGCGTGTTCATCTTAGATATAAGCTCATCGTCGGTTAGCATCCAATCTTTCAATGGTATCCCTCCTTATTAAATAAGCGGCGGTCTATGCCGCCGCTGTCTGCTTGTTACTTATTAAATCTTATAATCGACTACCTTTGCCGCCTCGTATGAATTGCCGCTCTTTGCGACCTCTTTTGAGTACTCGATTGATAGTCCCTCAAACTCGTTGAGTATGTCGTTGAGTACTGCTATTGCCTCGTACCCGCCGAGGAAATCCTTGTCATCGTCTGCCTTGTTAAGTGCAACATATATGCCGCCCTTTTTGTTGAGTCCGACAAACGCGCCTTTGTAGCTATAAGTACCCTCTTTTATAGGGTATTCCTTGATAGTGTCTTTGGTTGATGTTTTTCTTTCTTTCATTGTATATATTCTCCTTTTCTCCCCGATTTATGGCTCGATGGGACAGCCTTATTATCATCTATTTATCCAATAAAGTCCACGCTTGACCAACCTTATCTACCGTTAAACATCCTAAACGATCAAATATGGATAGTGCGTGCGCGCACTCCTCATCATATGTGCGCCTTACCTCGTCTGCTGATCTCATTGATATCTTTGAGAGTCTTTTCTTAGTATCCTCATAGTGTTTGATTATTGCATCGCGATTTAATACTGTCATATTACTTCCTCCTATTCAATGCCCGATATGGTCTGTATAGCTCAACCTTATTATCTTGTTACGATCTAATCTTAACATGGATTAGTAAATCAATGTTACCAAACATAAATTATTTTTTTGTGCAATTTGCACAACACAAAATTCTAATCAATACCGATGCGGTGTGACCTCGCTATAAATATAAAAAATCGAGGCGGGGGAGGCGACACATCATAACATCTCTGTATACCCA
>AUXO013707734.1_pt1 | contig 12372 bp, 4 predicted proteins | sample 768731 | NCBI WGS metagenome assembly AUXO01 (sample SAMN02715735, study PRJNA202380) | gut metagenome | biome: sheep rumen | host: Ovis aries | place: New Zealand: Palmerston North | reverse complement strand
GAGGCGGCGGTGGCGGAGGCGGTGGTGGTGGCGGTGGAGACGAAGAAGGACCACCAACAACAACAACCGCCGATATTCAACGTTGGTATAACTGGTTACGTCAGATTGATCATATTGAAATGCATATTGCTGAACAGGAAAAATTGCAGACTAAATATGAAAATGATAGAATTGCTAATGGCGAAAAAATATATGAGTCTCAAAAGCGTCAATATGAATTATTAGGTGAAGAACTAAAGCGTAATGAAAAATTAGTTGAATTGCAAAAGAGTTGGTATGATAATAAGCGAGCAGAGTTAGCCGCATCTTCTTATGGTAAGATTTTTACTTATAATGAAGATGGACTGCAGCAGTACGTTGGTGATGATAGACCGGGTTCTGGCGTTGGTCTTGATATTCTTGAAAATCTTACTCGTCGTGATGTAAATGGTAAAGCTATTGGTAATGCCGCAACAGCAGAAAAACAATTAAAATATTTGCAATCTGTTGGCTTTAATTTAAATGATTTATTATATAATGACGATGGCACAATGATTGCTAAGTCTTTTAATGTTAATGCAAAGAAAAATAAAAAGTTTACTAGTAAAACTGATAAAAAGGCTACAGACAATGATTTAATGACTCAAATGATGGAGAATTTCTGGAATAATGTTGATTCTTGGCGTGATGAGCTTGATAGTTTGTATGATAGTTATCATGAACAATATGAAAAAATGATTGAAAATCAAAATAAACAAAATGAAATTCTTCAATCACTCATAGATAATGAATTAGATGTAGAGCAAGCATTAGTAGAAGCTATTGAATCTCGTGAACAAGCGGTTATAGATAAGTTACAGGAACAGAAAGATGCCCTCCAAAATTCTAATGAGAAATTTATAAAAGGCTTAACCGATAGTTTAAATAAAGAAAAAGAAACTCGTGATAAACAAAATAAAGATACTGAACTTACTAAGTTACAACGTCAATTAGCTATTTTACAACGTTCTGGTGGTTCTGCTTCTCAAATTAAATCTTTGCAAGATCAAATTTCTACTAAGCAACAAGATGCATATTATGATGCTAGACAGCAAGAAATTGATGCTATTCAAGAAGCTTCTGATAAACAATTAGAAAAACTTGATACTCAAATTCAAATCCTTTCTGATACATTAGATTATCAAAAAGCAAATGGATTATTGTGGAATGAAGTCCGAGATATAATGGCTACAAATACTCCAGAACAGGCTGCACAAAAAATATTACAATGGAATACTGAATATTTAGCTAAATCTGCATTAGATATAGAACAATCTTTAAAAGATATTCAAGAAAAATTTGGTATTTGGGCAAGTGAACGTGATGATGAAAATAATCCTTTAAAGAATGTAGAAGATTATACTCGTTCTCAAGCCATTCAAGAAATTGAAGGACATGTGCAAGGTTTTTCTGGATTATCTGAGACTTCTCGTGGAAAACTAAGAAGCGGTGCCGAAAAAGCGGCAAAAAAAGCATATAAAGAAAAAATTGATGCTGGAGGTTCTGAATCAGAAGCTGAACAGGCTTATAGAGAAGCTTATCAAGGATATATAAATACGAATGTACAGCAATATAAAAATGTTGATACTCATGGGGCGGCTGCAGAACAAATTTGGGATAATATAGTAGCAAATGCTAAAAATGATCCAAAATCATTTGTAAATAAAGCTTATTATGGTGATTATGAAGATGAGTTAAAAGATAACTTTATTAAACAGCTTACTAATAATAAGAATATTACTTTTAATGAAGATGGCACTATTAGTGGAGACATTGCGACCGCTGCAGAAAATGCATTAAATACAGCTGGTAATGAATTAGAAAAAGAATATAATTTACAAGATAGCAAAACTGAATTATATAATCTTCCTCTGCCAAATGGTGCAACTGCTTATACCTTTGGTGGGACTGGAAAAATTGGTAAAACCAAGTTTACTAAATTAAAAGAGAATAGTTATATTGAGGGTGGAAAAATAGTAGGATTTACTGGCGAGACCACAGAGAAAACTATTAGTACAACCAATACTAGTAAAGGAAAAGCTAAAAAGCTATCATTCTTAGAAGCTAAATTGGAAGATGGAACGAAAGTTTATTTTAAATCTTCTTCTTTACCTGGAATATTAGATTCAATAAACGAGTCAAAAGAAGCAAGGGCAATTAATAAAAATATACAGAGCACAGAATCTAACATTAAGAAATTGGAATCACGTTCTTTTAAAATGCAAAAAATGACTCCATATTCATTTGATGATGGTAAAACTTCTTATACAATTAAAGAGGGGACTGAAGTTGGTATTACTCATATTAATTTTTCTAAGAAAAAGAATGCAATTAATGGAGTAGATTCTGTTACTATTAGTTCAATTGATGGTAAAACTTTAAGTAAAGAAGTTACTTTATCTGGTAATAAATTAAGTAAGACTAATAACGTTGCTTTATTAAAAGCGTTTGCTACGCCCAAAAAGACAGGAAAGGGTAAAAAGAAAAAAACGATTTGGAATCCTATACCGGAGTTAAAAGCTTATTATAAAACTGGTGGCATGGCTGATTTCACTGGTCCTGCATGGTTAGATGGTACTTCAACGAAACCAGAAGCCGTTCTTAATGCCGCACAAACTGATTTCTTACGCAATGACTTATTGGGTAATTCTCGCACTTCATTAGTTTCAATTGTTTCTGCACTACAAACTGCAATAGAAAACACAGCCTCTGGTAGTATTGGTAATACTAATACTACTGATGACAGCGTTATAATTGAGAATGTAGCTGTTACATTTGAAGCCGGTACAATTGCAAGTGATTATGACGCACGTCGCGCGGGCGCCTTATTCAAGGAAGAGCTTGTAAAAATCGCGCGAAAAGCTGGAAACAATAGCGTTTCAAGGAGGTAAAGGAGTATGGCAAATATATTAATAGGAACCGAAGAATTTACTGATTATGGAAAACATGGTCAAGTGTATTTAGCAACGCATGACGGGAAAGGCAATCGCCTTTCCCCTATGCGCCGTTCATTCATTAGTTTCTCCTATGGTGGAAAATATATTGAAGATTTTAATTTATTGGTTGCCTATGGAGACAGACTAAATAAAAATGTTTATTCTGAATTTGAAGATTCTACAAGTGATTATGAAACATTGGATGGTCAATACTATTGGGGGACGCATATGTCCCCCAATGGTTTAGAGTTTTCTCTTGCTACTGATTATATGACTCAAAATGATATGGAAGCATTTAAAAGGTGGTTTAGACCGGGTGTTGAGCGCGAACTTATTTTAATGGAACACCCAAATCGTGCCATACTCGCGCGAGTCGCGGCACCGCCTTCTATTTCTATGATACCATATGAAGAGCCTACTGAAGTAGTTATTGGTGGAATTAAACGCACAACTTCTACTACGGTTTATAAAGGGGAAATTATATTATCATTTGTTATGGATGAGCCTTATTGGTATGGAAAATTAAATCATATGCCATATAAGCTAGATTTAGAGACAATGACTCAAAGTGATAGTGGTATTGAAACTAAAACAAATGATGACTGCATTAAAATTATATTAGAAGATAATGTTCCTTATATAGATGATATACATACTTCTACTTTTTTGGGTAATAATCAATTGGTTTATTATGAACCAAAAGTTGGTTCCGCAACTGTAGGGACAGCAGTTTTAGCAACTCTTACTACTGAAAGTGAAGGAATAAATAGTAATGATAATATACAATTATTTTACAGTGGAACTGCTCCTTCATATCCTACAATTAAATTTTCTATTGCTCCTATTTTAGCACAAGCAGGAAATGTTAATAAATATGAATTTGGTTTTGATAATGACGATTATCAAATAGGGGTTGCTGGTACTGATACTAATAACAATTCTATTCCTTCTACCACTATAAAATCTACTTTTAGAATTACTGATGGAAATTTAGAACTAGCATCTAATTTAGCAACATCCTATATGTTAACTAAAGACGGCGAATTTGTTTCAGTTGGAAGTCCGCCTTACATTAAGAATCCTTTAAATAAAATTTTTCAAGATACCAATGAAAAAGAAGAATATTCTTATATAAAATTAACATATGATGAGAATGAATTATTTACTTTTAAATTTACTACTCCTGCAATTTGGACGGGATATAATCAAGTTATCAAAATTATATATGAGTTTGGAGACACAGGTAGTGCACTAGATTTAAAAGAAAAAATAAATGAATTGGTTAGTGAACGTTATTCGCGCGCGTGGGCCAATTATATTATAGGCAATACAGAGGATGTAAAAAACGATGATGATAGTTTAAAAGCTGGTTATAAAGATATTTTATATAGAAGAATGATTGAATTTTTAGATAATTGCGCGCCAGCAACTTTCATCATTAACTCTAAAACTGGTGAGGCTACTGGTACATTTAGTGTAAAATATGCTGAAAAAGAAGATAATGAAAGTACTATTATAATTGAAGAAAATATTGGTGATATGATACGGTCTGATTACTTAATTATAGATTATAAGAATTTATTAGATGATAATGGACAATTAACAGATAATAATTGTATTAAAATAGAATCTAATGAATCATTAACTAATTTCTTAATTTTATATCAGAATATGTATCTATAAAGGAGGAAGAGACTTTATGATTAATAGCAAAAATCCTAGAAGTTATGAAGTCTCTATTTGGACGCTTCAAGATAGTTTTATTACTATCTTGAAGCAATCCAATTTAGAGCATAAAGGACAAATAGAAGAACCAAAAATATCATTAAAAGATGATAGTGAAGATACGTTTTCTTTTAAGATACCTATGTATATTAGGCGTAATGGACAGAAAATAGAAAATCCAATTTGGTATAATACTACTAATGGTAATCTTATGGCGAATTTGAGAAAATTAAAAGTTATTTTTAATAAGCAAACTGAATATGAAAAAGTATTGGAGTTTCTTATTACAAAAGTAACTGAAACTCATGAAGGTTATCAAACTTATTGTGAAATAGAAAGTGAAGGATTAGCTTTTAATGAGTTGGGTAAGGTCGGTTATAAGATTGACTTATCAGAAGATTTATATAATATGGAATATAATGAATGGGCTGATGCTTCTGAAGATATGAAAACTTATCTAGATAATCATAATATTATATATGAAGAGGGTAAAATTAAAGAAGCGTATGAAGCGGCTAAACCTATTAACAATATTGATTATTGGCTAGATAAAGTATTTCCAAATAAAAATAAAGAAAGTTGGGATACAAATTGGAAATACGAGATTAAAATGGATTGGAGTGATTTTTCTGGCTATGAAGAAACAGAACCTACTTTATCTGCTGAAAAAATTTATGAAGATCCATATGTTGAAAATTGGAGGTCTGAAAATAATCAGTTTATTCCTAAAGCACTTGTGCGCGCGAAAGAAAAGTGTCGTTTAGTAAGCGCTTCTCAAAGTAATAAATATAATATCACACAAACCATAGCGGAAACTTTTAATGTATTTTGCGAATATGTGTATGAATATGATGATAATTATCATATCATAGGGCGTACTGTTCGTTTTTTTAATAAAACATTAAAAGAAGCACCAATAGACTTTAATTATTACTACGATACTGAAGATATTAGTAGAGAAATGGATAGCGCAGACCAAATCACTAAAATGATTGTGTTATCTAATAATTCTGATGCTGATAGTGTAAATAATAGTATTACAGAGGTAGATGCTAATAAAAGTTTAGAAGATTATCTTTTAAATTTTGATTATTTACATACTATTGATGCTATTACAGAAGAACAGTATGAAGCGGTTGGGATTTTTGAAGCGGAGATGCGTAAATATAATGAGCAATTAAAGAGAATTAATAGCCAAATTACTATTTTAGAAGATAAACTTATAGAATATCATGCTTTATTGGAAAATGCGCGAATTGCAAAAGCCGAAGATGAAAACCGTATTGAAGATGAAGGAACTTATATTAAGCATTTATTAAATTCTGACAAGTCAGATTATGATAATGATCCTAAAACTTTATCTACTACCTTTTTGAATCCTGATATACAAGTAGTACATACTACTGAAGAAAATGGGCGGTGCGTTGAATTTAAACAAGAGTGTGTTATCTATGAAATGAAAAAAGAACCAAAACACCCCATGTTTTGTTTTTACAATAAATCTGACTTAGAAAGCTGTGCTAATCAGATACAAGACACTCAAGAAAATTTAAGTCTAATACAACAAAATAATAAGTATTATGTAGTTGATCAAGTAAATGATGAAGGAAATCCTACAGATGACGCAATAATGGTAGAATATACTAAAAAAGCAATTCCAGATAATGCCACCGCAGAAGACAAAGCTTCTATTGAAAAAGAAAATAATGAAGCTATACAAGCAGCGAAAAATACTGTTATGCATTCATGGACTATTAAAACTTTTAGTCAATATGAAATTGCCACTCAAAATTTAAGTTTAATAAAATCTGATACATTGAGAGGACAAACATATTACTCAGGATTAACAGGTATTCCCGCAAAAGATAAAAATAATTACACTATTTATTATGCTTATCTTGTTTACAGTTATGAGCCTTATACCTATCACGCTATTTTGCTGAATGATTTAAATAAAAAGAAAGATGAAGATCGGGCTAAAATAGATAAATATCAAAAAATAGTAGATAAGTTGCATGGTGCGCGTGAACAAAATGATTTTGATGGAAAGTTTGCTACAAATGATCATGGCATATTACAAGAATTATATGATAAATATGATAAACTTTTAAAGAAAAAAGAAGAAGCAATTTTAAAGTTTGAACGATTAATGGGGCCAGCGCTACGTGAAGGTACCTGGCAACCAGAAGATGAATATGCTAAATATGGAGATAAAAGACAGGCCGCGATTAATATAAGATTAGATAATAGTGATGTGTGGGATAATGAATTATTTGACCATGAAGAAAAAAATTATTATGAAGAGGGGATAGGACAAGCTCCTGTTTATTATCCTTGTATTAAATTAAATAATACCATAATGAAATATTTAACAAATGAACATTTGATAGTATCTGAAGAAAATAACTTCGATATAGACTTTTTATCTAAAGAGGAAAAAGCTAAGATAAATGATGCTACTAACCCTCAAACAATTACTATTCCATTACATGAAATTGGTTTCTGCTGGGATGATGGTACAATTCCAGGTACTAAAAAGCTTATTGAAGATTATAATGATACTGTTACAGATGATAAAAAATTACCTGTTAATAATTTTCCTTACAGTTTAAATATAGGTTCAGAAGCGCAATTATGTTTTATTCGTGAAAAGCAACAAGAAGATTCTACTTCTGAAACTGCAAGTGATGCTATACCAGTTTTAATGCTTACTGGAGCAGAATCATACATTGAAGTTAGTGATGGAGAGACTTTAATTGAAAAATTAGATAGTTTGCATGGTGTTATTGGACGTATAACAACTGAAGTTGTAGAAGAAAAGGTATCTACTGGACAAGACTCTGATGAGACAATAAGTACTTTAGTTCGTGTTATTAATACTCCTGCATTGTCTATTGATTCTAATAGTTGGATAGAAAATTTAGATGATTATGAAATAGTCTATCCTCGCTATTCAATAGAAGGTTCTTATAAATTTAAAGATAACACAGACAATTACTCCTTAAAACTAACTGATGGTACCATTCTTTCTCCTTTTTTTGATTATGAGATTTATGGTAGGTTTCCTGAAGTAAACTTGGAAGATCCAAATAAAGAATTAAATATAGAAAAATTAAATACTGATTATACATACTTTCTTACCATTAAACCAGAAACAATGTTTAAATATTACAGCCCTAGTTCTGGAACGACCCTAGGAACTTGGCCCGGCTTTAATTTTAATTATGAATTATCTAATACTGGTCTTGCTATTTATTTAGATGCGCGAAAGGTTATGCGGGAAAATGCTTGGCCTAAAGTTACATATGAAATTACTCCAAAAATAGTTAAAACTAATTTTATGATTAATGCATATGACAGAATGCATCAATTAATTCATATAAATGACCATGATTTAAAACTTGAAAATGTTATGGGTTATATATCTGGGTTAGAACTAGATTTAGATAAGCCTTGGGAAGATGGTATTGAAATTAAAAATTATAAAACAAAATTTGAAGATTTATTTTCTTCAATTGTGGCTTCAACCGCACAAGTAGAAAAAAGCTCTAATGTTCTTGATGCTCTTGCTTCTACTATGTCAACAAGCGGTGTATTATCTCCAAGTAGTATACAAGAAACACTTCTTAATGGCGGCTTACAATTAGCATATAGCAATGTAAATAATGGCACCTTTTCTATGGATGAAAACGGTATTTTAGCGACTAATAGTAATGGCGCTGTTACGTATACTTCTGCTGGTATTTTTACTTCAACTGAAAAAGATGATAACGGACAATGGATTTGGAATACAGGCATTCTTCCTACCGGTATTAGTGCAAAGGCAATAACTTCTGGTCAAATTGATACTAATTTAGTTAGAATCTATAGTGGTTCTGATTTACGTTTGGTATTGAAAGAAGATGGATTATTTGCTTATAAATCTTGGTTAAGTGATACTAATCCTCCAACAGATGGCAGTGTATTGGTCGCGACCAATGGGTTAGACCCTGCACAGTATGTTGTTCATAATTCAGATGGATTGTTCTTAGTGGCTAAAAAGGGAGCAGAACCAGAATATCAGCAAATATCATATAGAAATAATTTACCAATTACTGTAAATGGAAAAGAATATATTTTGAATAAAGCTCCTATATTTACTGAACGTGGTATATTTCAATATGATACTCTTAAACATGATTCACTTGAACAGAATGTTAATCGTGTAGAAATAAGTTGGGATGGTTTAAAATTACGTAATTGGAATAATGACGTTACTTTTTATGCTGATCCAAATACTGGTGATTTAATTCTTAGTGGGACATTAATTGGAGATACCTCATATTTAACCGTGCCGGAAGGTATTTTAAATGCTATATATGACGCAGAACAAAATTCACCTGAAAATAATGGTGCGGGTGAAAATGAAGAAGATAATGAGACTTCTCAATTATCACCTTTTGAAGAATATATAATTAACGCTATGAACGTAGATAATGAAAACGTGCGATATTTGCGTCCAAATGTTGCCGCGATTAAAATGGATAACTATATTGATTATAAAGCAGGGTATAGCAGTAGTATTTTAAGTAATTATATAGGTTATAAATATGTACCTATTTTAAAAAATCTACAAAATGAGATTGTGAATTGGGATGATACAACTTTACCCGCGGTGGAAGATGAAGAAGATATGTTATTTAGAGTTTATAGATTAAATAATAGTATTGAGAGTGAAAATAAAACATATGAAGCGGGTACTACAATATGGTATGCTGGTAATGGTAATTGGGAAACACTAGAAAGTAGTGATATATATATTGGTACTGGTGGCTCTCTTAATGTTTTAGGCGGTAATATTACTATGGGTTCACGTAGTGAATTAAATTTATTATCAGGAAGTTCTTTTAAAGCAATTGCGGGAAATGAGGTTTTGATAGCCACAGCTACCGATGAAAATGATATACCTGAAGGTAGTTATATTTGGATGCATAGTATAAATAATGGTACTGAGGAAACTCCTAATTATATTCAACAATTAGATATTAATACTACTGGTAAATTAGTGGTTAATGGTGGTATAATTGATATTGATACTGATAATTTAAAAATTCACTCTAATGCCAGTGGTTCTGATCCTATATTTAAAGTAGTAAAAATAGATAATAATAAAGAAACTAGTTTATCATTTAATGAAGATGAAGGACTGTCAATTATAACTAGTGGTGATAGTGAAACTACGCCACGTTTTCTTTTGAATAATAATAACTTTACATTAGGAGATTTTTCTATTCAAGTGTTAACTGAAAATGATAGCACAAGCTTAAGTTTTATTTATAATATATGAGTAAAAGGAGGAAGGTCAATGGCAACTTATGGTTTTAATAATTTAGTTGAATACAATTCTGAAGAAGGGGATCCAACTATTTTAAGGGCGGGAGATATTATTACTTATCATGCTAGTTCATCAAATGCAATAGCACCCGATATTATTTTGCAAATTAAAGATACAAATGAAACTATTTTTTATGAAGATACTTTTGTTACTGGTTCTAATATAAATCAAGTATCTATACCCAATTATTTATTTGTTTCTTCTACTGTTCTTTCTCCAATAATATTTATAACTATTGATAATATTTCTAAAATATGTTGGTTTATTTTTGATAACCATATACTCATTGATGATTTTCGCGCTCATAGAGTAAATGAAGAAAAAATAGCTACTTCTAATGGAAATTATCTTTTTATTGATCATTTTAAATGTACATTTAATAATGGTTATATACCTAGTGATTATAATCCTGATTCTGCTGAGGAACCGCCATCTGTAGGTATGAAAGTAACTAAATTACATATATTAGAATTAGAACCTATAATAGAGGGGGAAGAAGATGAAGCAGAGCCTGTCCAATATATAGAAGATTTTAATATAATTGTGAGTGATGAAGGATATCAAGATTCAATACAAGGGGAATTATTATTTCCTACAGCAGTTAATTTCCCTAAAAATGCAGTATATTGGACTTTTTCTTTCTTAATAACACTTTATTATAATAACTATTCTATGGCTGGAGAAACTACTTTGATAAATAAAAAAGTAAAAGTATTAGATAGTTTAATTCCTTTTCAGATTATAGGCGAAACACAAATAAATGATAATTTAACAGTGTATGGAGGTATTGCTATAGGTAAAACTAGTGATATAAAAACGATAGGACAGCCTGCATTTGAATGTGGGTATCCTGCTTATTTCAACGGTATAAAATTTGGATATTATGAAGGAGATATATATGAATTACCACTTTTATGTCAAGTTCCTGGCATTCTTACTGGCGGTAGAACAGTAATTAGATTTGATCTTAATTTGGGACAACCTATTTTTGCAAATAATGTGGAATTATATTCAGCTGATAGTACATTAGTTATTCGCGGCGTTAATGGATATCTTACTGATTTTGACTATGATACTTATGGTGGAAAAATTGGCAGTAATAAGTTTATAACCTCCATAAATATTAAAGACAAAAAAACCGGAATTATTACTTTTGAAATTCGTAAATCTAATAAAGGTGAGTTTTCTACAAATTTAAATAATACACCTCTTATGATTACTTCTGGTTATAAGGAAGGATTTATATTAAAAACAGCTAATAATCCAACAGGTACTGGAATAGTAAACAATGGTGTTTATTATACTTTTTTTAAACCTTTATCTATTAAATTTTTAAAATAAAAAAAGCCCGGCATAAGCCGGGCTTTTTATTTTATTCCTCAATAAAATTCTCCAATCCTAAAACTTGTGCTGGAGTTAATTCAATCTCTCCGAAATCAGCAATATTAATCTTATCACAATTAATTTCAATCGTGGTATTAAGTAAATCAATTATTTCTCGGTTACAATTATTAACCTCTTCTGGCTTAATAATTATGTTGCCATTTTCATCTTGCTTTAATGCTCCATTTTCATCATATTCGCCATAAGTTTCAATGATCTTTCGGCGCGATTCATCAAATGTAGAACTTTCTTTATCTAATTCTCGTATTAATCGCGCAATGCGAAATGCAGTTTTTACTGGCACTGCTTTGTTACTAATTTCACGAAAAATTTCTAAATTATTTAAAATGTCATTCAGTGTGACAGTAATCATATATCTTCACCCCAAGTGGAATTCTTATTCTTTAATATATTACAAAAATATTTACCAATACAGATGGCATCAGCTTCATCTTGTGTACATTTTTGTTTATACCATAATTCAACTTTATCTTGTGCTTGTTTCTTTTTATTTTCACGCCCTTTACCGTCACCAACGCCACAATATTTGCGCCATTCACTTGAATAACATAAGGCATGGTCAATACATTTTTCAAATAATGTATCTACCAACACGCCTTGTAGATTAGCAAGTATACGATACATTTCAACCTGATATTTTCCATTGCTTCCAAAAGATTGTAATTGAATATTCTCAATACCTACAAAATCAGGTTCCCATTCTTCTAGCGCTGCTTCAAGCCAATGTTTTACTTCATTTATACGCTCTGTTGCTTCTTTATTTTCATCAGCGTGGTAGGTTCCATAACTTACTAGGACTCCATCATCATAAATAGAATATCCGGTAATTTTAGTGGCGGCATCAAGCGCCAAAATTCTTTGCGTGTCAATCGTTTTGATTGGCACTTTATTTTTTTTGACTTTATAAGGGTCACC
>AUXO017772754.1_pt1 | contig 12374 bp, 16 predicted proteins | sample 768731 | NCBI WGS metagenome assembly AUXO01 (sample SAMN02715735, study PRJNA202380) | gut metagenome | biome: sheep rumen | host: Ovis aries | place: New Zealand: Palmerston North | reverse complement strand
CCATTAGCAGAAGCTTCTTTATCCATGAGGTCTTCTCTGTCTGGGAGACTTGAGTCTTTCTTCTTGTCTTTGTCTTTGTCTTCATCGTCATTCACCTCATCATTTGACTCATCATTCAGCTCATCATTCAGCTTGTATTCATTGTCTTCTGGGTTTGGATAAGTCTTCTTGAGTCTGACAACTTCTTCCATTGTGTCTTTGTTGTCATCATCTATGACAATGTCAAAGTCTGGCTGAGGTGACCTTGACATAGAGTTTGCTATCTTGTCTCCAATCTCTAAGGCTATGCTTGCATCTACTATACTTCCGTTCCAATTCAGGTTGTTGTCTGGAACATCATTAGACAAGTAGTCTGGGATGTCACAGAACACAGCATCAAGGATGTCTATGATGCTTGCATCTCTGACTCCATTCTCTTGCAAGACTCTCATCTCTCTAAGCAGAGCTTTGCTGAAGCTCAAGTCTTCTGTTGTAGGCATATCTAGATTCTTATATTGGTCTTTGTGTCATCAAGTCTTCTAATACTAGTTCTGAATATTCTCCTTCATATGGTGTCTCACCATTGGCATCTCTAAGTCTTTCTCCTCCATTGAGGGCTTCTATTGCATCTACTAGCTCTTCTTTGTTGTTTCCTGCATGTCGAAGATTCTCTACTTTCCCTCCATTAGTTGGTGTGCTAAGGCTCTTGAGAGGATAGTCAGGATTGTACTTGCACACTTTGAGGCTCATGACAATGCTAGAGTATATCCTTCCTAGCTCACTATAGTCAGAAGGGTTGTTAGATATGTATGCTACTGGAGAGCTAGGAACCATGTCTACATACTGAGCATCATACATGTAGTATGGGTCTAAGTCACTGTCAACCTGATCTTTTGGGACTATGTCTAGACCATCAATGCTTGCTAGTAGAGGATTGTATATGTCTTTTGCAGGAATCTGTGTCTTTCCTACATTGTTGTGATTCAGGAGGTCAACTGTGCGCTCCATTGCATCATCTTTGAGTCCATCTCTGTTAGTATTGAACTTTATGAACAAGTCCTTCAACACTAGCAATATTGGCACTACAGTCTTGAGCATGTCAACAGCTAAGTTAGACACTTCAGCTGTCTTCTTCTTGTCAGAGTAGTCATACTCCATTCCAGTAGTAGTAGCTTTGCTCTTGCCAAGCTCAGACACAAGAGAAGATGTTGTTGCTCCAGCATCAAGCTTTGGGAGATCTCTAGCCACATAGTCGCCACCTCCAGCTACATCAGCATCTTTAGTGTACTGGGCCTTTGAAGTGTCAGTTGAGCTCTTCACACTCTCAGTGTCAATTGAGAATATGTTGAACATCTTTGGATTCTCTAGTGCAGGTCCTTTCTTGAAGTTGTCAATGATGAACATCATGTGCTTAGTCATGTTGTCTATAGCACTTGCTCCTAAGTCTCTTGTCTGCATGACAACAGTCTTTGCTTTGTCTACTGTCTCAAGTATCTCATTCAAGAAGAACGAGTTGTACACACCATCAGGCATCTTCTTCACTATCTCTTCTAGAGTCTCAGGCTCTCTGACTTGAGAAGGCACTCTGTCGGCTTTGCTCTTGAGAGGGCCATCATTGACAAACTCTTTGACTCTTGAGAATGCTTCTAGAGCTTGATATCTTCCTTCTTGCAGAGTGTAGCCAGTCTGTTGCTTGACTAAGTCATCAACCATCTTCTTGCCATCTTCAAGGATTCCATCAAGTCGATCTTTGACAGTCTCAATAGCAATAGGCTCTAAGTTCATAGCTTGCACTCTAGCATTGTCTATGAGCTTCTGAGCCGCCCTCTTGCCTGCTTCTAACACAGTCTTTGCAGTTGTTGAAGCATCATTGATAAGCCCTTTAACAATCATCTATGACTCCTTCCTTCTTGACTAGTGTCTTGAAAGCAAAGTAGCTGTCTACAATGTCATCTACACAATGTATGTACTCAACAGCACCTTTAGCTTTCCCCTTTCTCTTCTCATAGCTAAGTACTCCATCTCTCAAGAACTCTGCAAATACATTGGTGCTTTCTCTAGTGTCTTCTATGAAAGCATTGATCATTGCATGCTTGTCCCCAGCTTTGTCTTTAGTAGCACACCCAGCAATGCTCTTTATAGTAGTAGGAGCATAAGTGTAGATTTTGATGTCTTTGAAGTGCTTCCAGACTTCAGCCATCAAGACGCCTTTGTATGTTGCTAAGTCTAGAGCTGAATTGCCTTTGCTTCCAAATGACAATCCTTCACTTACAAAGTAGTATGGTCCTGGATCATCTCCTGTGAGACTTTCTAAGTCTCTGAGAATAATATCCGCAAGATTAGCAGATCTCTTTGTGTGTTCAAGAGCCATCTCTGAAGAAGTCAAGTTAGAAGCCTTAGAGATAGTTGTCAAGTTTCGATTCATGAACAAGAATCCTCCATTGTCTGAGTACATCATCTCATTGAAAATACCTTCTTCTCTCTTAGTCAGAGACAGAGGCCAAGTCAAGAAAGTTGGATTCTCAAACATTCTTTTGTCTTTTCCTTTCCTCCATACAGTAGCAGCAGGTTTGTTTATTGAGAAATCAAATGCAAAAATAACCATCAATCTAAACAAGTTCTATTGTTTGTTTATATATCATTTAAGTAGGATTTCTTTAAATTTCCCCAGGCCCAACCATGCCTCCTAGCTTTCCCCAGGCCCAATCCAGCAAACTAAACAAACTATATAGCTATATACTAGATCTAAATTTAGTTCTATTGATTCACAGATTCAGATATCTGTTATATGGGCTCCTAAGCGGAAAGTTTAGGAATTTTTGAAAATTTCCGCTTATTTATACAAAATATAAATAAGCTCTTGAATTCTAAGAGAATTAGAGAATCTATAGAATCAATAAATACACAAATTCTACAGAAGGTACATGTTTGACTATGGATTTTGATAAAGCATTTGAGTCTTTTAGTAATAAAATACAGAAGAGCTTTGGCAAGAAGAGAGAAGGAAATACAGTCAAAGAGCTTGTATCAGATGATATTGCTACTAAGTTTTACAAGATATTCAAGTTTGGTGGTAACATGGTTTTAGAAAACTATGGGTCAGAGATAGGCTCTATAGTACAAGAGAAAGGGATAACTCCAACACTCTACAACTTCATTTGCTATGCAGGACCATGGTACTTAAACCTGTGTGAATTCAATCTCCCGTTCTCTTTCACTGTTATTGACAGTGACTCAATTTACTTGATAAGGTGCTTGCTTAGTGAAAAGACTAGAGAAGATACTGTCAGAAACCAGCATTTGTCTGAGAGATTTGCTAACTACTTGATAGAAGAAATCAGGAGAAACTGCTTTGGACAAAAAGATGGAAAGCTCTTGTTAGATGACAACAAGTTCTATGACTATATGAATGACTATGTCTATATAACAAGTGAGCCTACAGAATATTTGAGAAGAGAGAAGAACAGTGACAAGAGTCAAAGAGGAACATTCTATGTGAAGCTTGATCTCAACAAAGAGCTTGAAGACAATCTCTATACTTTTTGTGTAAGCTTTTGTAACTATTTGATGAAATACTACAAAGAGTACTATGACATTCTTTCAAAGAAGACAGAGAAGTGGTTTGACTCTTTGTCAAACTCTGACAATCAAGAATGTGTCAATGCTATGAATGAGCATAAGAACTTCAAGAATCTTGGACTTAGAGACAAAGTGAAGAACAAGTACAGATTCAGCATAGATGAGAAAGACAAGACAATAGACCCTCTATACCTCTTTGTTGAACAAGAAGTACAAAGACTGTATGACAAGAAGATAATAGAGCTCTCTGGGAAAATCAGTGATGCAGATTTAGTCTCTGGAATAAGAGTAGTAAAGAAAGTCCTTGACTATGCTCTCAAGGATGTTGTATGGAAAGTTAGCATTGAGCCTCTTAGTGCGTTTGGGTCATCGTATTTTGGAAGAGACTTTAAGTCTAGAGAGATTAGAGACAACTACTATGTAGAAGAGAAGTTTGTGTCTAAGAAAGTGTATAGGACATTGAAGAGAAAATACAACTCTCATGATATGTCTTCTACAACATATTGTGCAAGACTAGAGCCATTGATTTCTAAGATCTCTAACAGAGACAAGTTCAAGATAGGGTTTGTAGTGTTTGATGGATACAAGAATCTCACTCAAGATGAAGTAGTAGAGCTTTGCTATAAAGTGCTTAGATACTTGAGAGACAACTTGATGCTACAAGAATGGAGTATCATTGAAGACACTATCATAAGAACAAGACAATAAATATCAAAACTAATTTGATAACTGATGGCACTAGCAGAGAGACTTTCAATTGAGAAGCTTTTAGCACTATACATTGATGACTGGTACAACTTGTACAAGCCAATCACACTTGCAGACACTAACCTTATAGGTGGAAATGCTTCTCCATCTCTTTCTAATGACTCTCAGTTGCAATCTAGAATCAATGACATCTTAGAGAGACAAGCAGACATTGAAGACCTGTTTGGTGACATGCAGAGCTTGCCAGATCAGATGAGAGCTATCAGCTCAGACTTTGACAATGTGAAGACCACCGTTCAAGAAGTCAAGTCATCTCAAGATGAAATCAGGTCGTTCTTGGATGATATTCTTGACTTTGAGAATCAAAGTGGAAAGAGAATCTAAACCTGTATCTGATTGCTCTATATTAGATTGTAAAGCAAACTTGACATAGATACAGAACAATGCAAGACCTTAATGGCAACATTTTAGACTCTCTTAGATACAAGAGCTCAGAAGAGCTAGTGGAGACATTGAAATCTTCACTTTCTGAAGAATCTGCTAGTGCATCACAACAGATGAAAGATCTTCAAGAGATGTTCAATGGTGAGCAGTTCAATGACATGAATGTTCCAAAGATTGACACTTCAAAGAGGAATTCTGTAAAAGAAGACATCAAAGAGCAGAAAGCACATGAGCAGAACAAGATGAAAGCTGCAATCTTTGACACAGTCTTCAACAATGAGCTTCAGCTGTATTTTGATGAGCACAAGCACATCATGCCAAGCAAAGAGAGAAAGAGGCTGAAAGCTATATTGATAAAGAAAATTTCTAAAGGAGACATCTATATCAACAAAGTAGGGAAATTGATTATAAGGAAAGGCAAGAACAAGTGAAGTTTTTGCCTTTATTTTTTGCATGTAGTGCTACAGATATATAGCAGTAACAGAATTAAAAGAAACTATTGCCTAGGCACTATATGGAGAATATCTCAAGCACCCTTAACAACCAATTCTTAGATGAAGACGATGCATTATATCAGATACTCACAGAGTATGAAGATGATGAAGAAGACACATCTTCTTCAGATGATGACAAAGAGTTTGTGTACAAAGCTACATCAGAGACTAACCTGTATAGATACCTGAAGACTGAGCTCCAAATACTGGAGCCTTCTAGGAGCAAGTTGAGATTCAAAGTGTTTGGACACAATACTACATATGAGGGCAAGGTGCTGAAAGAGATAGACAAAGACAACTTCATCTTCCTCTTAGACAAGCCTGAGAAGAAGATGAAGAAAATCAAGATTGATGACATTGAGGTTTTAGTCTAGCATCTTGAAATGAGAGTCAAACATTTTCCTAGGAAGATTGAATCTGTGTCGTTTCTTATTCCATTCTAAGAAATAGTCATCAGCATAGTAGTCATCACTAAATATCATATTTGCTAAGTGCTTTGGCATCATATGAATTACTTCTACATGAGTAGAGCTTCTCTCAATGCAAATATAGTCAAACCCTACTTTAAATGCACTGTTCTTGTATCTAGAAGGAGGAAGTTCTCTAGTACACCTGCAGTTGTGATATGAGTCATTGTAGCAAACACTTCCATTTATAATCTTGCTCATGCGATATGCATTTATATTCCAGTCTTAGACAGTTTCTCCAGCAAGTCTTTTTGTTCTTGGGTGAGAGATGAAGGAACCTCATATTCAATAACAAACACATAATTGCCTCTCTTAGTCCTGTTATACTCAAAGTCTTCAGAGAGAAGACCAAGCCCGTATCTTGTGATAGTGTCTCCAGGCTTAGTGTTTGTGGAAAGCTTTTGCTTGTATTTCTCTTGTCCTGGAACTTGAAGCTCTATCTCTTTTCCTAAGAGAGCGTCAGTCATCTTGACTTTGATAGTCTCATATATGTTGATTCCATCTATCTTGTACTTTGAATTGAGCTTTGTTGTGTCAATCACTGGCACAGCAATGAAGTTTCCGGATGCTCCATTCTCTGATCTACTCTCATTTCCTTTCTGTGCATACATTGTAGGACTAGTTCCAATTCCAGGCTGGAAAGCTATTGTGAGTGTCTCTTCTACAATTTCAAACCCGGTCTCATGGCAATTGCTGCAAGGATTCTCCATCTTGTACCCTTTGCCATTGCAATGAGTACAAGTAGTAGAAGACTCAAACCTCATTCCAGATCTCCACATCACTTTAGTCTCCATTCCAGTGCCATGACAATATGGACATGTCACTTTGTTCTCTCCGCCTTTGCCATGACAGACATGACATCTAACATGTCTCTTGTACTTGACTTTCTTCTTGCAGCCATTGACAATGTCTTCAACAGACAACGGAATATTCATCCTGATATCTGTTCCTCTTAAGTCTTCAGGATTCTCGTATGGTCGACTTTGTCTTCTTCTGCGGGTCCCAAACAGGTCACTGAAATCAAATGGATCTGTATGACCCATGAATGGATCAAACCCTCCACCATTCATCTTGGAGAAGAAGTCATCAAAGTCTCCAAACCCACCAGATCCACCAGCATCATACTGTTGTCTCTTCTTTGGGTCTTTCAAGACTTCATACGCTTCAGCTATGTCTTTGAATCTCTCTTCAGCTGCTTTCTTCTCTGCATCAGACTTTCCTACCTGACGATCTGGGTGATTCTCTAAAGAGAGTTTCCTGAATTGTTTCTTTATGTCTGCATCTGTTGCAGACTTGTCTAGACCAAGTATTTTATAATAGTCTTTCATTAGTCTTTATATATCATCAATCTTGAACTATGAACAATCTTGAACTATGAACAATATTCATACCCTTGCTCTTTAGAGAACACTGCATTGTCAGGCATGACTTCTCTCCAGTGAGGGTGTGCCTCTAATATATTGCCTTGATGCCACAAGTTGTCAGTCTCTACTACAACACCATCATTGAATATCAGCTTGAACCTTGATCCACCCATCCCTTTAAGAATCCTAGGAGCATCAGACTTGTCAATGACATAGTGAGATCCATTTACAACACACCAATTGTGAAGGCCTCTCTTGTTTAAGTCAAGATCATGATTCATTCTCCAGTGGTTGCAGAGATAGCACATTTGGTATTTCTTCAACTCTGCTTGAGCTTCATCGCAGAAATCATCAATGTCTTGTTCTTTCCCACAAATCTTGCATTTGACTATTGTCATAATCTTTATCTTTATTTTATACTATACGTATGTGTATACTAATAATGTATATAAGACAAACACAACAAAGTATATTATAGTAAACACTGTTTAACAAATAAGTGATTTCTGTTAAACAATGTTAAGGAAATGAAAGTTTTTCAACAATTGTTTTATAGTTTCAAGAAATGTTTGTATATTTGCAGTATCAAACAAACAATAAGTCAAACAATTTAAAAATAAAGATTATGACAACTACAATTTTTGGAAAGAATTCAGCACAGGCAGTCGTTGCTAATGATGCAATCAAGAGATTCATGTCTTCAACCAAGAACAAGTACTCACTCTCTAAGGAAGCTTCAGTGAAAGCATTCTTCGCAGATTGTGTGTATGCTATCTCACAGGACTTTGTTGCTCGTCGCTGGTGGAAGACTACAATGGATGTGAAGAACTGGATGAGCCTCAATGCAGGTGTCAAGTGCTCTGCAGAGTTCAATGAGCTGTTTGTCAAGAACATTCTTGAACTCAAGAAGAATGGCTTTGCAGTGAAGGCATTCAAGAACTACAAGCAAGTGTATGATGCAGCAAAGAAGGCTGTAGAGGAAGGCAAGGAGATTTCAACTGAGAATCTCACAGCTCTCCAGCGCAAGGGAGCTGAGTACATCCAGGCTAATGGTCGTGGACTTACAATTGAGGAAGTACAGAATGAGTCTGATGATGTGAAGACACGCCTGATGGTTGTACGCTCTAAGTACGGCACTAGCGAGGTGAAGTTCTACACGGTCAATGGTGGTTCAATCAAGAGCAATGACCCTCGCATCAGCTCTATCAAGGCTGCTTATCACTATGAGACTGGATGCCGCTACTTTGAAGCTCGTCCAATCCTCTACTCTACATGGATCAACCTTCCTGTTGAGAGACAGAATGCAACAGTCATGACAGACAGCTCAGACATGTAATTTACTAATAGCTAACAATTGAAAAATGAATTATCATGACTAATATAGAGAAACTTTATGATGAGTTCACCCACTTAGCAGGACAGGTGGGTGAACCTGCAGAGCTCAAAGCTACAGACTCTACAAGTGAAGGGGACATTGAGATCACTTTCAAGTTCACTCCGAGACAAGGAGTGAAAGATGGAGACCGAGTAGTGTTCTTCAAGTATGACACTAAGACTAGAGAAGCCAGCTCAAGATACTACATCGCTAAGATTTGTATCCCATCAGGAAACACAGTCCCTAAGAATCGATTCACGACAAAGAGATTCCATGTATACTCTGAGCTGATTTTGCAATTCAACAGGTTTACTGGAGCCAAGCTCCCAATACTAGGCCTTTCTTCTAAATCTACACCGATTGGCACAAGAGATGATCACAGCGTGTTTGTAGTCAGGAAGCTGACGTCTGAAGAGATTGATAGCATATCTAAGATTTGGCCTCTATGACTTGGCCTAGGCAAAAGCTCAACTATGCTTTCAACGCTGGGGATTTTCATATGTTCAAAGATGCTAAGTCACTCCAAGAGGTGACAAGCTACATCTCAGAAGTCTCTAAGTCATGGAATCAAGAGAATGCTATTCATGAGGTTCTCAAGATTTTCTTGACATCAAAGTCAGAAGAAATTGTCATAGAGACAAAGAAACTACTAGAGTCAATAGCTAATGAGATCTATGGAGAAAGTCGTCTAGAAGCAAAAAGAGCGATATTCTTCGAAGCTGTAGAGACTAACATAGTATTCCAAGAAGACTTGAGCAAGTGGGACTATGAACAATGGTGCTTAGCAGAATGCATAGAGCCAGCTGAAGAAGAGCTTTTCTAAACACAGAGTCAGTTCAAGAATATTATTTAATAAGATTAAGATTAAAGCAAATGAAGAAGTTTTTATACATTCTATTGTTTCTAGCTGTTGGCCTTGCTGGCCTCTATATTTGGAAGTATCCACAGATGCAGCAGTTCAAGAGCATGATGTCTGGAGTCAATCAAGTGGCTGAGACTGTTGCTGTCCAGAAAGACACCCTGGTAGCAAGTGTAGACAAAGTCATGAAGACTATAGAGCTTCCAATGAGTACTACAGACGGATCTTCTTATATAGAGATTAGAGTGAATGGAATTCCAATGAAGTTCTTGATTGACAGTGGATGCAACACAGTATCAATTGGGTACATTGAGTATCTGTTCTTGAAGCGTCAAGGCCTGGTGAAAGGACTCACTGAGACTTCTAGAGATGTGCAACTAGCAGACGGAAGCAACAAGAACTCTGCTGTAATAGTCATAGACTCAATCTCTATTGGCTCTGCTACAGTGAAGAACGTTGAGTGCATGGTGATGACTCCAGACTCACTTGGAAACATGGGAGACCCTCCTCTCTTGATTGGACTGAAGACTTTCTACAAGTTTGCAAAGACTATCACAATGGATCCAGAGAGAGGAAAGATCACAATAGAGCTGAAATAACTAAATTGATAATTTCTTAAATACATACAAGCATGAGAAAGCTGATATTCACATTGATTTTGTTGGTGATGATGTGTTTTACATTCACTAGCTGTCACGATGACAAGAAGTTCACAAGGCCTGATGGCACCGAGTTTGTGGCAGAGCCTTGGGGCTGGGCCAACCCTTACAAGAAGATTGACGGTGTCATCTATGAGCCAGTGTTAGGGAATATTGTCTGGACAGTTGTTGGATTTGAGACAGTGATCATTCCAGTGTGGCTCACTGGCTGGGCAATCATGGAGCCTGTAGAGTATCATCCAGAAGAGACAGCAAAGCCAGAGAAATCTTACATTGCAGAGTAATTTGAATGTTTGACTGTGTCATAATCAATCCTCCATACAACAACTCTACGCACATGAGATTCTTGCAGAGTGCTATCAGACACTCTGCAAGATTTGTGGTATCTATACAGCCATCTGCTTGGCTGTTCTCTAAGAACAACAAAGTCATAGGTGGAGATGCTGCTAGAGAAGTGATAAGCACTGTAGAGAGACATGGAGCAAAGATAGAGCTAGTAAGAGGAATATCAATATTTGATGCTGCTTTGACACAAGACATATCAATAAATGTCATAGACAAGTGCTCAAACAATGGAAAGATTGAGATAGACTTTAGAGACTTCAGAGGAACAAGAGAATTCAAGAGAGTCAGTGAAGTCTCTAAGTACGAGATGATTCCTGAAGCTAAGAGCTTGATAGACAAAGTCAACAAGCTGGCAGAAGACAGAGAGTATGACTTGAGCCTGTGGGACATGATGAAGAGCGAGTTCTGCTCTTCTCTTGGAAAGCAAGCAAAAGGTGATCAAGTGTACAAGCCAAAGCCAAAAGAGTGGATTGTCCCAATTGCTGGAGTCCGTGGTCATAGAGATGTCAAGACAGGAGGATTGTCTGATGACTTCTACACTATAGTGCCAAGAGACAGAGTCCCAATGAGATGGCAAGACTTCAAAGAGAAGCCTCCTTACTACTTTGCTTTCAAGAGGAAGTCTGATGCAAGTGCTTTCTTGAAGTACTTGAAGTCAAGGATTGTCAGGTTCTTGCTTGCTTGTGACAAGATAAACATGAATCTGCTGAGAGGAGAGCTAGCTAGGATTCCTTTTCCACATCAATACAAAGACCCAACTCCATTCACATACATAGATCGCTTAGATGACAAGAGACTTTGTGAAGCTCTAGACATTACAGAAGAAGAGTGGTCTTTAGTAGAGAGAGTGATACCAAACTACTACAACCTCAAGTTCAACTATGGAAGATACAAGAAGAGAAGAGAGAAGAAGTGATACTTGTGAAGTGTTCACTCCTAGTGACACTGTGAGGAAAATGCTAGACAAGCTTCCAAGTGAGATGTTTGAAGCAGAGAAGACCTTCTTAGACAACTCATGTGGGAATGGCAACATGCTTGTTGAAGTCTTGTTGAAGAAGCTAGAGAATGCTCCATCATGCAAGAAGTACACTTCACCAAATTTGAAAGAAGGGAATGTCCTTGGATACACAGTAGACATACAATATGCATATCTGTGTGCTAATAGCTTGTATGGAACAGACATGATGAAGGACAATGTTGAAGAGTGCAGAGAGAGAATATCAAATATTGTCTGGAATCATGCTCATTTCCAAGGGCGGGACTCCTTCATGTACTTAGATGACTTACGGGACTCACTGAAATATCACATAGTGTGTACTAAGATGGAGGATTGGGACTATGAGAAGTGGTGTCCAGTTTTTGAGAAGCTCTTCTAATAGATAAATATTGGAAACTCATAGTAGATTACTATATCAATGTCTGCAACTAATCTCTTTGGACAATACTACAATAGACTAGGAAACAACAAGACTTATACAGATGTCCCTTACAATTGCTCTTCTGCTATATCAGGTGAGAACTTTCTTGTATTCAGAGATGGAGAAGCACAATTGCTAGACAGCAATGGCAACATTGCTGGGAAGATAGATCTTAGCAAGATTGCTTCAGGTCCTATTACTTCTTGGACTTCTGGAACTATAGTATTGAACCCAGGAGAAGTCAAGCTGATCGAGGGGATAGAGTATGGCAAGCTCTACAAGCATGTGTACTTTGAAGTTCCTAACATCTACATAGACAAGCTCGGGAATGACTGGAGGCACTTAGTCAACATGAAGTTCACTATATTGCTCAATGTAGACTTAGATCTTAGAGAGTATGAAGTCTCTACAACAACATCACCTGAAGAGAAAGCAGATATTGTAGACAGAGTACAGAACCTCATTGATGAAGTTGGTGCAGAGTCAGACATCCAGGTGTCAGTGCAGGAGATTGAAGACTCATTTGGAAACCAGAAGACTTACTTTGTGTTTGAGAGCTTAGTGCTTGGATATGACTTCATCATCACAGAGCTCCAGTTCTCAAACCATAGGATTGTACTTGACGACTTGTCTAGAGAATTTGTAGAGGATCTTGCAAGCGAGACTCTTAAAGAGATTAGAGA
>AUXO016432666.1_pt1 | contig 12377 bp, 10 predicted proteins | sample 768731 | NCBI WGS metagenome assembly AUXO01 (sample SAMN02715735, study PRJNA202380) | gut metagenome | biome: sheep rumen | host: Ovis aries | place: New Zealand: Palmerston North | reverse complement strand
ATATTAACACAATTAAAAATAAATGTAAACATCATATTATTGTCATTTTTCTATTGCTATTATATAATAAAATCATGGAATACTTAATAAAAAAAATAAATAATACCAATTTAGAACAAATAATTAAAATTAAAATGTATAAAAGAAAAAAAATAAAAAAAATATTAAAAATAGATGATAAAAAAAGATGTTTACAAGGTGAATTACTTCTTATTCAGGGATTAAAAAAACATAACATTGATTATAACAGAATAAAAATCAAAAAAAATTCTTATGGTAAACCTTATATACAAAATAATCCTTTATATTATAGCATTAGTCATTCACACGACTACGTCGTTTGTGCCTTCTCTAAAAACAAAATAGGTATAGATATCGAAAAAATAAGAGATGTTGATATCCAAATAATGAATCAATTTGCTACTCCTAATGAAAAAAAGTATATATTAAAATCTAAAAAACAATTATTTAATAGATTTTTTACAATATATACTTTAAAAGAAGCTTATTTTAAAATGCTGGGTAAAAATTTAAATAATATGTTAAACATCGAATTTACTATTAATAAGAATTATATTTCTTGTAGTGATTTTAAAGTAAAAGTCTATATCATCAAGACCGTTAATAATTATATTATTTCTATCTGTGAGCAAGTTTAATTGCTTTTAGCATTACTACTTATATATAATAATGCCTTATTGGTGTTAAATCATCATTAAGTTCATAACAAATCGGTCTTCCTGTAGCTATTTCTAAACTAATAACTTCTTCATTAGATAATTTATCCAAATACTTCATCAAACCTCTTAAGGAATTTCCATGAGCAACTATAATAACTCTCTTTTTCATTAATAAATCTTTTTTTATATCACTTTCAAAATATTTTGTTACTCTTTCAACAGTATCTAATAAGTTTTCTGTTAAAGGTATTTCATCTTCTTGTAAATCTTTATATTTTAAATCATTTCCTGAATACCTTTCATCATCTTTTGTTAAAGCTGGTGGTCTTACATCCGCACTACGACGCCACAAGTGAACTTGCTCATCACCATATTTTTTTCTTGTTTCATCTTTATTTAATCCCTGTAAAGCACCATAATGTCTCTCATTTAAACGCCAATTATAATGAATAGGAATATCAATTTTCAATTCATTCAAAATATATTTTAAAGTATCATTGGCTCTTTTCAAAACCGATGTATATGCTACATCAAAAGTATATCCCTTCTCCTTTAATAATTTACCCGCTTCTTTAGCTTCCTTAATCCCATTTTCGGATAATTCTACATCAGTCCATCCGGTAAAACGATTTTCTAAATTCCAAACACTTTGACCATGTCTAACTAAAACTAATTTTATCACTTTTTTCTCCTCCTTTATATAAAAAACATGTTTTTTCATGTGAATTAATTAATCCTATAGCTTGTAAATAAGCATAAATTATTTTCGTTCCAACAAACTTCATGCCACGTCCTTCTAAATTTTGTGATATTAAATCTGATATACTATTTGACACTTTATCATTTTCATATAAAACCTTATCACAAAAACTTAATAAATAACTTCTAAATGAACCATATTCAAGTTGTATTTTTTTGAATATTTTGGCATTATTAATACTAGCTTTAATTTTTAGTTTATTACGAACTAAATTTTTATTTTGTAACAATTCATTTATCTTTTCTTCATGATATAAAATAATTTTATCAATATTAAAGTTATCATAAGCTTTTCGAAAATCATCCCGCTTATTCAAAATACACTCCCACGATAATCCAGCTTGAAAACTTTCTAAAATAAGCATCTCTAAAAGATGATTTTCACTTAAGTTTAAGTTTCCCCATTCCTCATCATGATACTTAATATATTTTATATTTAACGGATTACACCAACTACAGCGCATAAATCCTCCAATACTACTTTTTTATTATATCATAATCATCAATAATAATTATTGATTTTTTTTTCTTTAGGAGGTAAAATTATTACTATAGTGTGGGAGGATATATGGAAAATACGGATAATGAATTATTTATTGAAAAAGATAAATATCATTTTATCAAAATATTATTACCAATTTTATTAATTGGAGGGATAATATTTGGTGGATATTATTATTATCACAATTATTTAAATAATAGTAATCATATTATTAAGAATACAATAAAAAAAATTAATGAATCATTAATTGATGGACTTAATAATGAAAGTGATTTTAATTCTTTTAAAGTTAAAGGATTAGTAAAATTTGATATAGATTTAGGAAAAGAAAACAAAAAAATCGCTGAACTAGTTAATAATTTAAGTATTCAACTAGATAGTGAAATAAATGTTAAAAAAGAAATAGCAAGTATTGATTTTAATGCTAAATATCTAGATAAAAAACCTATTAGTATAAAAACATACACTGAAAATAATAAATATTATTTTTACCTAGATAATATCTATGATAAATATATTGAAATTAGTAATATGGATGAATTAAATAGCATTAAAGAATTAGAAAGTAAAACAAATATAAAAATAAATAATAATGATATTAAGATAATGATTAATAGTTTTTCTGAAGCCTTAACAAAAGCCCTTAATAACACTAAAATAGAGAGAAAAGAAGAAACTATAACTATTAATAATCAAAGCATCAAGGCTAATAACTACTATTTAAATCTTAAGAATCAAGAAATTAATGACTTTTTCTTGAATATATTAAATACATTAAAAGATGATAAAGATTATCGTAATGTCATAAAAAAAGTTGACGAAGATAACATTGATGAATTAATTAATAAATTAAAAACTAATATTATTACTGATAATTATAATTTTAATATTTATTTAACCAATAGTCTTTTTAAACCAGAATTATTAAGATTTCAATTTAAAGTTAGTGACTTAACCATACAAATAGATTTTATTGATAAAAACCAAATATCATTATTAATGTCAATAAATGATAAAAAAGATAGTTCAATAGAATTAGATATTACCCATAATGATGCATCTTATAATATTGATTATCATATAAAGTATAGTGTTCCTAGTGATAATCAAGAAACATTTAAAATAGATGGAACAATTAATATTGAAAAAACAAATAATATTCAAAATCGTGATATATCCAATAGTATTAAAATCGAAGATTTATCTATTGAAGATCGTAAAAAAATTCAAAATGCATTGAATACTAATGAAACATTGAATGCTATTTTGAAACAAGCTGAACCAATTTTGCAAGAAAATAAGCAAAATTAATAATATAAAACCTCTAGATTTTTTCTAGAGGTTTTATTAGACATATTTTTTAATAATTTTCTTTTTTTATTTCAAAATAACTTTGTGGATGATTACATACTGGACAAACTAAAGGAGCTTTTTTACCAACTACAATATGTCCACAATTACGACATTGCCAAATAACATCACCATCGCGAGAAAAGACAACTTCATCTTCAATATTTTGAAGTAATTTACGGTATCTTTCTTCATGCATTTTTTCAATTTGAGCTACTTGACGAAATTTAAGTGCTAAAGCTTTAAAGCCTTCTTCTTCAGCAGTTTTAGCCATTTCTTCATACATATCAGTCCATTCATAATTTTCTCCATCTGCCGCCATTTGAAGATTTTCTTTTGTATCGGATATTTCTCCACCATTTAATTCTTTATACCACATTTTAGCATGTTCTTTTTCTTGATTAGCTGTTTCTTCAAAAATTGCTGCTATTTGTTCATAACCATCTTTTTTAGCCTTACTAGCAAAATATGTATACTTATTTCTTGCTTCACTTTCACCGGCAAAAGCCTTTTTTAAATTCATTTCTGTTTTACTACCTTTTAATTCCATAATTTTCTCCTCTTAATTTTGTTTATAAAACACAAGAATATTATAACAAAATTAAAAATAATATTCTACTATTATTAACACTTTTATTTTATAATATTATTTGGAGGTATTTATGAAAAATGTAAATGTTGTTTTAGGAGCCTTTTATGGTGATGAAGGAAAAGGAAAAATTATTGATTATTTATCACGCAATGCTAAATATGCTGTTAGATTTTCTGGTGGTAATAATGCTGGTCATTCAATTGAAGTTAATAATGTTAAATTTGCCTTTCATCTTTTACCAAGTGGTATTCTAAATAAAAATATAAAAGCAATATTAGGAAATGGGGTTGTCATAGATCCTAAAGTATTATTAGAAGAAATAGATAATTTAAAAGAACATGGTTATAAAGTCGATAATTTATATATTAGTGAAAAAGCCCATGTTATTTTACCATATCATATTATTTTAGATGAACTATTAGAAAGTATTCGTGGAAAAAATAAAATTGGTACAACAAAACGTGGTATAGGACCTGCGTATTGTGATAAATTTGAACGATGTGGTATTCGAATGGAAGATTTTATTTCAGATAGTTTTTATGATTTATTAAAAATAAATATAGCAAATAAAAATGTTTTCTTAAAAGCTTATGGCTATCCAGAATTAAAATTTGACGATGTATATAAAGAATATAGTTCTTATGCCAAGAAACTAAAAAAATATGTTTGTGATACAACAACAATGTTACATAAAGCAATTAAAAAGAATGAGAATATTTTATGTGAAGGAGCTCAAGCAACATTATTAGATATTGATTTTGGAAGTTATCCATTTGTAACTAGTAGTAACCCAACAATCGGTGGGGTATCAACAGGAACCGGTATTGGATCACGTTATATCAATGAAGTTATTGGAGTTATTAAAGCTTATTCTTCACGAGTTGGTGAAGGTCCATACGTTACGGAGCAAAAAAATGCTATTGGTGATATGATTCGTGAATTAGGTCATGAATATGGAACAACAACTAAAAGGCCACGTCGCTGTGGCTGGCTTGATATTGTAGCTTTAAATTATGCCATCATGATAAATGGAATGACTTCAATTGCGTTAAATCATTTGGACACAATCGGAAAACTTGATAAAATCAAATTATGCGTTGCTTATAAATATAATGGAAAGATAACTACTGACTTCAGTACCAATATGGATTTTTTAAATAATAGTGAAGCTATTTACGAAGAATTTGAAGGTAATTTTGGAGATATTTCTAAATGTAAGACTTTTGATGAATTACCACTAAAAGCTCAAAAATATGTTCAAAGAATTGAAGAATTAACAAATACTCCTATCAAATTTATCGGAACAGGTGCTGGACGGGATGATATAATTGTGAGGGAGTAATGAAAGAATTATTGAACATATCCCCAATTGATGGTCGATATCATAATGAAACCAAAGACTTATCCCCCTACTTTTCAGAATACGCCCTAATGAAATATCGCACTATAATTGAAATTAAATGGTTAATCTATTTATTAGAAAACAAAATTATTGATGATAAAATAACTTCAAAAGAAAAAAAAGCTCTAGAAACAATAATAAATTCTTTTAATGAAAATGATGCAATTAAAATAAAAGAAATAGAAAAAACAACCAAACACGATGTTAAAGCCATAGAATATTTTTTACGCAATAAATTTAACGAAGTAAAATTATCTAGATTAAATTCTTTTATTCATATAACTTTAACTTCAGAAGATATTAATAATGTCAGTTATAATTTAATGATTCAAAATGCCTTAAAAGATATTTACTATCCAGTAATAAATAAATTTATAGAAAAATTAGATTTCTTGGCAATGAAATATAAAAATATAGCGATGTTATCACACACTCATGGACAACCAGCTACCCCAACAACAGTAGGAAAAGAAATAAAAGTCTTTTCTTATCGGTTAAAAAGCGTTTTGCAATATTTAAAAAATATTCATTTAAAAAGTAAATTCAGTGGTGCTGTTGGTAACTATAATTGTCATGTTATTGCTTTTCCTAATGTCGATTGGATTAATTTATCCAAGAATTTTATTGAAAGTCTTCAATTAGAGTATAATCCTTTATCAACACAAATTGAATCACATGATATTTTATGTTTATTATTAAGTCATTTAAAAATAATAAACAATATTATAAAAGATTTTAATAGTGATATGTGGCTATATATTAGTAGGAACTATTTTTATGAAAAAAAGAAAGATGGTGAAGTAGGATCAAGTGTTATGCCCCATAAAGTTAATCCTATTAACCATGAAAATTCAATGGCTAATATTGAAATAGCTAATTCTTTGATTGATGCCTTAGTTAATAATTTATCGATATCCCGCATGCAAAGAGATTTAACTGATTCTAGTAAATTACGAAATTTAGGAGTTATTTTTGCGCATTCTCTAGTTAGTTTAAAACAAAGTATCATTGCTGTAGATAAAATAGTAGTAAATGAACAAGTGTTACAAGATGAATTAAAGAATAGTTATAACATTTTAACAGAAGCTGTCCAAACAATATTAAGAAAAAATAAAATTGAAAATGCTTATGAACTATTAAAAGAATTATCTCGAGGTAAAGATTTAACTAAAAAAGAATTACATAACTTCATTAACAAATTATCAATAAATGAAAAAGATCGAGAAATACTTCTATCACTTGAACCTAAAGACTATATTGGTTTATCCACTACTATTGTGGATAAAAATTAAAACATACCAACCTGGTATGTTTTTTATATAATTATACTAATTTTTTTACTTTACTTTTTTCTCTTGGAACAAGAATTATTGCTTTTGGATCACTAACAACTTGTCCAGTAAAAATAATTTTTTGAACTTCAGATGGTTCAATATCTTCAATATGAATACTTGTTAGAACTCTTTCCAATTCCTTTTCAATTCCCCGAACACCGATTTCTAATTTACAAGCTGATAAAGCTAAAGCTTCATAAAAATCATCCGTATACTCTACTTCAATTCCTTTGTCTTGTAATTTATATCTTGCAATTTCTAATTTACTAGAACTAGACTCTTTCATAATTTTAATTAATGTTTGAACATTATTTTTATTTAAATTAATTATAACAGATAATCGTGCCATAAATTGACGCATCATCCCAAATTCAACAAAGTCTTTATCAATGATTTCACCAGTTTTTTCTTCTTCAATTTCTCCGGGATTAGCGAAACCAATTCTTCGTTTTCCTCTTAATCTTTCATCACGAATTTTTTCAATTCCCTCAAAAGCTCCAGAGCAAATTACTGTTAGCCTTGATGTATCAAAAATAATTGGTTCTGGTTCTGTTCTTGTTCCAACATTAACGGGAATTTTAGCTCCTTCAATTATTTTTAATAAACCATTTAATACAGCACCACGACTAATATCACCACTTCGACCATTATTACCTGCTTTTTTATCAACTTCATCAATGACTAGTATACCTTTTTCAGCTGCTTCTAAGTCATCACCAGCGGCATGATATAATTCAACTAACATATCTGTTATATCTCCACCAACATATCCTGCTTCTGTATATTGAGTTGCATCGGCAGTAAATACAGGAATATTTAATAATCGCGCAATAGTATTAATAATAAAGGTTTTACCGCCACCACTTTCACCACGAATTAAAATATTTTGAATATATTGTTTTGGATCTTCCAAATTAATTTTATTAGCCATACGTCGATTTTCTAAGATAGTATATAATATTCTCTTTACATGTTCATCTTGACCAACTACTCTCTTTAATATTTCTAAATAAACATCTTTTAAAGAGAATTCTATTTCGCTTCTTTTTTTAGTTACAGCTGTTCTACTATATTCTTTTTCACGAGCATATAATGGAATTTTAGGAAGAAACTTTTTAATACATTCACTATCTATTCGAACATCACAAAATCCATGACTAGTTAACTCCCCAATTATTTTATCAATAACCAAGTTAAGTAATCCCATATCTGGACTTACTTCATTACACTTGTCAATTAACTCTTTAATTGATTGTTCATCAAACAATAATTTCATTCCAAATTGATTTAATAATTTTTCATAATAATAAATTCTTCCATTAACAGATAGTAAAGCTAAATATTTTTCTTCTTCATTTAAAGACTTTGTTGAAACTAAATAAGGACATCCTATTTCATTTTGAATATCATAAATACTACAATCTAATGAGAATAGCTTTTCTTTGTCATCCAATAATACAATAAAAGTTAATTTTCCAAACTCAATATCTATTTTTGAACATGAAACCGTTCCAGCTGAAATAATATAATTAATTATTTCGTATGGACTACCAAAAACACTTTTTAAAGAATCATAATTATCTCTTATTACAACAACTCCATCAACATTACCACTTTTTCCATAACCTCTTTTTATTAATTGTGACACAATATCACTTAATGTTTCTTCAATATTAGTACTAATATAAATATCGGCATAAGGAATACCAAGATGTTTTTCTAATAATTCTACAATACGATGTTTTCCACTACCAACAGGTCCAAAAAATAAAATATTTTGAATTTGTTCAATTTGCAATTCTGTTGGAAGATTACTAACTAAAATATCATGGTTTTGATAAATACGATTAACTAAACTTTCAATCGCTTGTCTTTGAAATAATACTTCTTGCATAGTAGATATAATAACATCTTCCTTAGAAGAAATTTTTCCTCTTTCAATCCTTACTCTTTTTAATTCAGGATATATTTTTCGATATATTTTAAAGACCTCATCATATATTACAGGATCATCAATCATTTCAATTTCTTTGCCATCAACTTTATACAAAGTATATAGCACATTTTCATTTATCTCTTGTCCTTCATCTGCACTAATATAAAATACATCTTCATCAGCTAAATCATCAAAAGATACAAAATCATCTTCTACTGAAAAATCATCTGTAATATCATATAATTGATAATAATCTTCTCCAAGATATGAAATTTTTCTAAATAATAAATACTTCATAAATCACCTACATGCTATATTGTATAATAAATAAATTGCATAAAATATATATTTGTCATAATTTTACTTTTCTTTAAAGAAAACAGCGGGCATAACAACACTACTCTCATATTTACTATTGATATTATCCATAATTGCTTGTAGGCTATCATCTTCCTTTTTCAAATTATTAAAAAGTGAAATTTGTTCATTATTGTTAGATGTTAAATCTCCTAATCGAATACCAATATTTCTTATTTTTTCTTCTTTATTTATTTCATCATATAAAGACAATACTTTATTATATATATCCATCGTATTATTAGTTGCATTAACCATTTTAGCTTGATGGGAATATGCTTTCATTGAACTTGTTTTAAATGTTATAGCGATATTTTGAGCATATAAATTTTTTTTTCTTGCACGAAGACCAATATAATTTGACATATCAAGAAGAATTTTTTTTAAAGTTTGAGCATCATTAGTATCTTCTTTTAATGTTCTAGAAATACTAATACATTTATTTGAATAATTATTTACTTCTACTAAAGAATTATCAATTCCATTACTAGCTTTAATTAAATCATCAGCTCTATTTTTAAAATATCTGGATAATTTTATTCTGTCATAACAAGCTAAATCACCAATCGTATAAATATTAATTTTATTTAATTCAACAGCTGTTTTTTTACCAACATACAATAAATCTGATACAGGAAGTGGCCACATTTTTTCTTTTATTTCTTCGTCAAATAATGTATGAATTTTATTTGGTTTTTCAAAATCACTAGCCATTTTAGCACATAGTTTATTATTAGCAATACCAATATTCACAGTAAAACCATATTTTTTATAAATATCATTTTTTATTTTATAAGCTAAAAGCATAATGTCATCATACAAATATTTAGTATTCGTTAAATCTAAAAAACATTCATCAATCGAAGCTTTCTCAATTTGCGGAGTATATTGAGCTAAATATTGATAAAAATTATTTGACATAGCAATATAATATTCATAATTAGGTGAATATACTTTTAAATTTGGGCATTTTTTTTTAGCACTGAAAACTGTCTCTGCAGATTTTATACCATATTTTTTAGCAACAGGACTTTTAGCAAGAACTATTCCATGACGAGATTCTTCATCACCGGCAATAACTGATGGTATTAAGCGAATATCTTCTTTTTCCCCATTGGCCAGTAAATTAACTGCAGTCCAAGACAAAAAGGCATTATTAACATCAACATGAAATATTATTCTTTTCATCACTACAACTTCTTTTCTAATCTCTTATATAATACTTGCATTACTCTTGGACTTTTTTTCTCAATTCCACTAGTAAAAATAAGAGAATGTAATCTTTTACTTATTATTATATCTCTTGCCGCACCATGAGAGATAGTAATCCACTCTTGTTTATTCATCATACAAGATATATTATAATAAAAACGATGATTGCTTAATTGTAAAATAACATGACGAGATAAATCATCAAGATAAACTATTCCATTTATTGACTTAGATTTACTATGAAATAAACTTTCACTATCCTCTACCACAGCACTTTCAAAATATTTAGCATGCTCAAAATCATTATTTGATAGTTGAATATTTTCCAAAGAAGTATAAAAAGTATCAACCATGCTTAATTCTCCCAAACTACTTTCTGGTTTAAGATGACTAATATTAAAAGGATTATAACCAAAAAATTCAATAATATATTGATCAACATGATCAATTATGTGTCCGTATTGCGTATATTCTGCGATAAACTTATCATGATCGATAGTTGGTCTAACAGAAGATACTTGATTAGTTATTTCATAAGATGGAATATATCCAATTATTTCAAAACCATCAAAATATATTTTATCATTAATAAGAGAATAAATGGAATTTGATCGAATATTAGCAAATTTCTTAAATCTATCCATCATTTCTATTCTACGATCAATATTATTACAATACAAATTATATTTATCAAAAATAAGAAATATAGGAACTGACTCTGAAACACTAGAAAGAAAATAATAATAATTATCAATTATTTTAGAATTTGTCCATTTCATTACCTCTAAAATATCACCAACAATAATTAAATGATGAGGATTAGTCATTTTTATCTTTTCAATCATGTCACTGCATTTTTTCTTATTTTGTAATAAATTACTCAAATTATCAATGATAATTACTAAAGAATCATGTCTTATTTTATCACTATCAATAACATACTGCGTAAAATCATTATTAACAATATTTTTTTTCATTTCCCCCTCCTTGTCAACTATTCTAACAAACCTTGACATAATTTGCAACTTAACAAAGTATTCTTTACAAAGATATCTTTTTTCTATATAATTATGTTATATTGTGGAGGATTTGATGAGTAAGAAAAAAAGTTTTAAAGATAGACGAGATGCTAAATGGATTAAAATGCCTGCAATGTTAAGACTAATGACCTACCTTAAAGATCGACAAGATGCTTATGTTTACATTAATCGTAAATTTGATGTTACAGATTTAGTTCAATATATGAAAGAAAAGAAAAAAGATAATAATGATTTAACTTTCTTTCATGCCTTTTCTATCGCTATTGCCAAAGTTATTTACAATAAACCTAAATTAAACAGATATATTATTAATCATAATTGTTATCAAAGAAATGATGTTATTTTAACCTTTACAGCTAAAGTAGATTATTCTGATGATGCTAAAGAAGTTATGTCTCTTATTAAAGTAGAAGAACAAGATAATATTTTTACTATAAGTAATAAAATAAAAGAAAAAGTTGAAAACTTTCGTAAAAAGAAATTACAGAATTCTTCGGATGATTCACTTGATTCTTTAGATAAATTACCAAGTTGGATTTTAAAGTTTTTTGTTGCTCCCATTTTTAAATGGATGGATCGTCATGATTTATTACCAAAAAGCCTTAATGACGATTTATTATACAATAGTACTGTAATTCTATCTAACTTAGGAAGTATTAAATGTGGTGCTATTCATCATAACATCACTAATTTTGGAACTAATAGCATCATTTTGACTATTGGAGATATTCATAAAGAACAAGTTGTTATGCCAAATGGTAAAGTTGAAATTCGCGATATAGTTGAATTTGGTATTAATTTAGATGAACGTATTGCGGATGGCGTTTATTTCTCTAAAGCTGTTAACTTACTTGATTATATTTTAAAACATCCTGAATCATTGGAGCGTGATGCAAATGAAACAATCGAAGAAAAAAGAGATTTTGAATACTAATTTAATTGAAAAATATTATCCTAATCTTCATGCGCATTTAGATTATCCTAAAGAAATGATTTATGAACATTTTCTTAACAATGCTATCCTTCATCCTAATTATATTGCCTATGAATACTTTGGACGTGAGGTAACATATCAAAGATTTGTTCAACAAATTGCCGAATGTGCTAAAGCCTTAAAAGGTCTAGGGGCAATGGAAAATGAAGTTATCACTATCTGTACCCCTAATATGCCAGAAGCTATAATAATGTTTTATGCCATTAATATGATTGGTGC
>AUXO010246530.1_pt1 | contig 12377 bp, 17 predicted proteins | sample 768731 | NCBI WGS metagenome assembly AUXO01 (sample SAMN02715735, study PRJNA202380) | gut metagenome | biome: sheep rumen | host: Ovis aries | place: New Zealand: Palmerston North | reverse complement strand
GGCGGCGGCTTTGGAAGTACTTCTATTTATGCTAAGGATGACCCAAGATATGGTACCGATCTTACTTGATGGCGTAAAATCAGGATTATATGAAATAGAAGAGGATGGTAGGATTTGGTCTAATTATAAGAAAGGATATTTAAACCCTTCTTAGGATAAAGACGGATATTTAAGAATATCTCTTTCTAGTGGTACTAGAAATAAAAAAAGATATTTCCGTATTGCTAATTTGGTTGCCATTTTCTTTATTGGTCCACCCCCAGTAGATTTAAAAGATCCAACTGTTAATCATATCGATGGTAATATTACTAACAATCATTTTACAAATTTAGAATGGATGGAACGAGGGAAAAATTCATCCATTCGTTTAAACAAAGGATAGGGTTCTTTTAATCATGAAGCAAAATTAAATGAAGAATAGGTAAGAGAAATTTGTAATTTATTAGTAAATTCTAACCTTTCTTATGAAGAAATAATAAAAAAATACAATATTACTAAATCTACTCTTAGTAGTATTAAAAATAAAAAACATTGGAAAGAAATTACTTCAAAATATGACTTTTCTTGTAGGGTCGTTATTCGTGATGAAAAAGGCCATTTTAAAGGAATAAATACAAAATTTATTTAAAATTGGTGTAATAAAAATGTCAAAAATTTCTATTGATTAGATAAGAGAAGAATTAGCAAAAGATAATTGGACTCTAGTTAGTGAAGAGTATAAAAACTTAGACACAGAAATGACCTTCGAATGTCCTGAAGGTCACCGTGTTTATTCTACATGGAAGAAAATACGTAGTCGGCGCGACTGCCCTATTTGTAATGAAAATTAGGTTAAAAATGTTGCAAAAGTTATCACACCTAAAAAGAAAAATGTTGTAAGAACTTTTGCGCTTGATTAGTCAACTCGAATAACAGGATGGAGCATGTATGATGGAAAAGAACTAATTAATTATGGTGTTTTTGAAACAAGTTTAGATAATGAATTTGAAAGGGTTAATGCTATAAAAAATTGGTTTGTATCAATGCTCGATAGTTGGAAACCTGATTATGTAGGGATTGAAGGTATTTAGTTTTAGGAAAAGAGTGAAGGGCGCCGCATGGGCATTACAGTATTTGAAACATTAGCGCGACTTTAGGGTGTTTTAATTTAGACGTGTGTAGAGAGAAAAATTTTGTTTCGTCTCTGTCCGACCAATACCTGGCGCGCGCATTGTAAAGTTAAGGGTGTAAGTAGAACAGATAAAAAAAAGTCTATGCAGCTTTTGGTTAAACAATGGTACGATGTAAGGGTTTCAAATGATGAAGCCGATGCAATAGGTATTGGAAAATATGTTTCTGATGAGGTCGGCGCCGTATATATAATTGAAAATTGGGAATAAAAAAAGAACCTATTAATTTAGGTTCTTTTTTCTTTTATTCAGCAATAAAAGGTTTAATCTTTGTATAAGTCGCAAGATCAAGTTCAAGATTTTCTAACTCTTCAATCTTTAATGGGTCTGCTGTAATTTCTACTTCAATAGCCATTAAATCTTCGAGTTCTTTATTGCACTCGTCGCGCTTATCATCTTGAATTATAATGCCGGTCTTATCTTCAGTAAGTTTAAAGCCACCGGATTCGTCTCTTTCGCCATATTTATCAAAGATTTTATTAAGGTTTTCAACATAAAAATCTCTTTCCTTACTACAAGCATCAAAATATTTTGAAATCTTGTAAAGTGTTGAAAATTTAAGCTTCATGTCTTTTATTATTGGGTAAATAGTTATGAAGTCAACTGCTTCAATTATTTTTACTTTCATTTCGCCTTTTCTCTCCTTTATTTTATATAAATATTATAACATATTTTTATTAAAAAAACAAATTTTAAATACCTATTTTCCAACCGCCGCTTGTTTTTACATAAGGTATACCTTGTTTCCATCCATTGGTAGTTTTTATATAAACAATACCTGTTTTCCAAGTAGTGCCTATTTTAATTCTAACAACTCCTGCGGCTTTAGCACTTAACTTAAAAGTCTATCCTGCAGTGCCACCACTTGGAGTAGTACCATCCCAAATACAAGAACCAGTAGAACCAGTGGTCTAAGTGATCCTTATATAAAAACCGGTTTTTTCCCAGTCAGTATATCCACCAGTATCATAGGTAAAAGAAAATTCTATAGGATAACTAGTAGAATGCACCCAAGATTCATTTGTATCTTTTATTAAAAGAGAATATATCTCTGTATTACTACTATCATATACCTTTAAGGTACGATTATTACTAGTACCCAAATTAGTACCTGAACCAAGAGTAATAGTTATTTTACAATTAGCAGTTACTATTTTTTGATTACGGGTTATAGAATTAAGCTCTAATTTATAATAAGTATTAACAGAAGTTTTTGCCGTTTCTTTTTCTATTAATGTTGTAGCCATAACTTAACTCCTTAACTATATTTAATATAAATATCGCCAAGTGCGCCGCCGGATGGATCGCCCGTACCATAGCTTATATTTCTAGCATAAAAACCAGTATCTCCATTAGGAGTAAATTTTATTTGATAAGTTGGAGCATTCGTATCTGAACTATAGTTTGTATCTGTCATATATGATAAATAAACTATATTACTACTTGTATAAGTCCCCAATTCCCAAGAGCCACTATATGATTTCATAGAAATGGCGGGGAAATATGCAGTAGTATCGCTAGCAAGTGTTAAAGTTCGAAGGGCAGCTTTGGTTCGCCCATCTCTCCAGCTAGAGGGCGCAACAGTATGTACAACCTAGTTAGGAGTTACTAAATTACCAGTACCTTTTTCTAATAATATTAATTTATGAGTAATTGCACTAGAAGTATTATAAGAAGCAACCTACACTTGTTCTCCGGCTAAACCGTCATCACTAATTCCTAACTCTAATACGCTATCCGATTCACCAGTACCTGTCATGCGTAACCATCCCTAGTCATTGGCGGTTGCTGGATTAGAAATTGCAATACCATTTGTAAAAAGTTTTGCTCTTCCTGTAGTTACATCCATTTTCCCGTTAGTCATGGGCATAGTATTACCATATATTTCTCCCATATAATAAGTTATATTATTATTAGTATCTACAGAAATAATTGGTTTTGATGCTCCAGTTCCATGTGCAGATAGCCATATTCCTCTTCCTCCTGTGGCACTACTACCATTTGAATAAAGAAAGATATTACCAGCCTAACTTGTACAATATATATGTCTATCGATCGTTGTTGTAGAACTTCCACTATAAAGTTCATTCCCCGCTATTGTTCCTGTAACTGATAAATTTCCAGTAAGAGCTGAATTACCTGTGACTGTTAAGCCTTCATTAGCATAAAGTTTTGAATTAAGAACCGCCTATCTATTTCCATTAGCATCAATTAATAAGTTTAAAGTAGAATAAATATTAGTATTATTAACCACCCTTTTTGCTTCTGTCTAAATTCCCTGCCATCCACTGGTTAAAGCCATTTCTCGCACATAAGCCCTTGTTGTACCATTACTATCATTCATATAAAAACCGGCTCCATATGTATCGTTTGAAGGATTGGTAGAAGCATTATAACGATTATCTTGTACATACCACATAGAATTAGGCCCTAATATGGCGTTACCATTAACATAAAAACGCCAGTCAGTCTAGTGCGCGGCATTAATTGTTAAATAACTAATATTCCCTAAATAAGAACCATCACTTGTAATAGAGGTAGCAGCTAATTGCGTTGTAGATTTACTATATAAAAGGCGTGATGCAGTTATCGCAGTTTGCCCTGTACCTCCTTTACTAACAGGAAGCGTTCCATCAATATTATTCACTTTAACTCTTGCAAAAGGCACCTCAATCGTCCCATTATTATTTATATAAAGAGTACTAGCAGATGTATAAAACCCTAATTCAAACTTTTTTAAAACGTTTTCATAATAAGTGGTCCCCTAAGCAAATTCACTACCTTCAAATAGAGTATAAGTATTACCATTTTTTGTATAATAGCTTTTACTACTATTTGGTGTTGTATCATCTGTCTCAATATAGGGCGGCTCTGTGCCGCCCCTTTTTATCTAAAATATATTTGACATATCTAAATCTCCTTTTAATCCTATTTAAAGTATAACATAAGTTTTAGCTTATGTCAAATTTTTAACTCTAACCCCAGTTGTCACCGCCGTCAAAGATAAAACCATCAAGCGCGCCAGTATCAAGATTTATAGTAGCTGTTTTATTAGCACTAATTAATTTAATTAAATTTTTTCCAGAAGTACTACCAATAACTACTGCAGAATTTATGTGATTTGTTTCAATACCATTAATATTAATTCCAACCTAATTTTGTCTATAGCTTACAGTAGGCTAAGAATTGTATAATAAGAATGTTTTTCCATAAGTAGTTTTTGTAGTAGTTTTTATATTATTACCAATTTTACTCCAATAAACAATCCTAATATTATAAAATTGCCAAGTAGGTAAATTTGATAAATCTATATTGGAACCACTATATTGAGCTGTTCCATTAGTAATGCTGCCTAAACTTACCTAACTACTACTTAATTCACCTTGTGAAGTTAACCATTTAGTGGTAGTAGAAGAAAAATTAGAAGTGGTAGAAAACTAAATTCCATAATAAGCATTAGTAATATTATAATAATAATTATTTTCACTAATAATACCAGCACCGTAATCGGTTTTTCCATTTAGAGTTGGTAATGTAAAAGAGTACCCAAATGTTTTATTGGTTAAATCATAAGTAGGCTATTGCTAATCAAAATCAAGACTTGCAAGCGCACAATGTCTTTGAGAAATATATTCGACATTTTCTGCAATTATCGGTATTGTTTTTCCATCCTAAGTTGCCTTAATTCTAAAATAACAATACTATGAATTATCTATTTGACCAACTGTAAATGACTAATTTATATAAAACTCAATAGCAGAATTAGTTGTACGAGAAAGATTTTCCTATTTAAAAGTAGAACCATAATCTTTCCAATCATTATCTGTTAAATTTTCTAAAGCAGTTTTAGTCATTGTTATATCAGAACGATAAATCTAAGGGGTAAAAGTTATATCAGAAGTACTATAAGTTTTTGCTTTTTCATTTTCAGTACCAATCCAATATGTTAAATTATCTTTTTCTTTTATAATATATCCTTTTGTATCTATATATGTCGCACCATCCATACTTAACTTTAAATCAGGTGTTTCACTAAAACTAAAAGTTAGGCCCCATTTAGTATAATAATACGATATACCAAAAACATCGGTAAATTCAATACAAAAACCAACAGATTCATTGCCACTCTTTAAATATAAACCTAATTCATTAGTACTCCAATTATAAAGTCCAGATGTAGCGTATGGTCCACCTCTTTTTGTTTTTATAATTGTAACGCCTTCTGAAGATTTTCTATTTTCAGCTTCTACAATAGCAACCATTTTTCCATTGGCAGAAAGATAAGCTTTAGCTTCTTTACCTGTACCAGAAAAATTATTACCACTGATATAATTTTTAAAAATTATATTAAAATTAGTATCATCGGTAAAAGGATTAATTTTTGTACTTCCATCAAAAGTTATATCATTTATACTAAAAACTCTATTTGTGCTACCCTCTGAAACTTTTGGTGCACCAGTTCGAGTTATATTATAAGTTTTTGAATTAAATGCAGAAGTTCCTCCCCAAGCTGATTTTAAGGAAAGAGTTAAAGTATAAGTAGTCCACTAAGCGGTGTTAGATATTACTAAAGGTATTTTTCCACTAGAAGAAAAAGACGTAGTATCATTTAATCTAACCTAGGCGTTACCAGAAATTGTTGGTTCTACTGTAACAGAACTATCTATATAATTAACCTTAGTACTCATGTACTAATAAAAACTTTTATGTAAAGAGCCATTTACATCAGATAAATTTAGAGTGTTCCAAATATCACTATTTAAAGATGGTGCCGGAGGAATAACACAATACCCTTCACTTATAATTTCGCTACTTTGTTCTCCTAATTTATCTGTAACTATACATCTTATTTTATAAGCTTTTCCCCAATCTCCATTGGTAGGATAAGAATAATTACATGAATTAGTGGTAGTAGTTGTAGAAGTATAATCTTTTACAACATTATTAAAAGTTGGAGTGGTAGCCCCACCACTATAATCATAAGTTCTAATATTCCAAGTATAGCTCGCCACTCCACAAGTAGAAGTAACACCAGTTATAGTAGCTTTTCCTGCAGTATAATAATAATCTTTTAACCAGTTAGTAATTTGGTTAGAAGTATATTGACTTGTTCTTGTCAAAGTTAAATTTTTCCCATCGGCAGACGGCTTTACATTTTTGGTAAAACTTTTACTACTTACCGAACTATATTCACCTAGTGAATCTTTTGCCCAAAAATAATAAGTACCTCCAGTACTAGTTGACCAAGAAGTCCCTGTAATCGCGGTCGCCCCACTAGTAGAATTTGTAGTATTTCGATAATAAGTTATAGTGTGTCCATCTGCATCACTTGAACTAAGAGAAAAAGTAGCCGTACCATTAGATTTTATATAATTAACATTGTTTAATATTGTAGCTCCACTCAGAGTAATGGTTGGTGCGGTTGGTAATGTGTTTCCTTTAACCGTATTAGTACTAGTTTCTCCACTTGAAGGGCCGTACCCAGAAATAGTTGGTATAGCCTTAACAATAGCAGAATAAGACGCACCTCTTCCTAAATTTAAATTTGAAAAAGTAGCAGAAGTAGTAGTTGTAGTTTTAGTTGTACCATTTAAAGTAACTTCATATTGTTTAATAGCATTATTAGTACCAGCTGTTCCAGCTGCCCAAGAAACTGTTATATTAGCATTTGGTGTAACAACAAGAGGAGTAGTTGAGCTACTATTAAATTTAATACTACTTGCTGTGGGGTTTGAGACGTTTGTATATCCCGCAGCAACAGATAAGGTTTGAGTATAATATCTAACCTAATTACTTATACCAGTGTCTAGCCTCTCACCAATAAACATATAAGATTTCGCGCCACCTGCGAGCCCCTAATTAGTTGCGCTTCCAGATAAAAATAATGCACAATTTGAAAAAGTTTTTGCTGCGTTATCAGTAATAGTCCAACTTACATTAAAAGTTAATCCTGATTTAGGAATTGAGTTTTTATTAAGCGGACGAGTCGCTATCTTCTATCCATCACCAAAACGAGTCCCTCTATCAGTAGGCGCGCCTGTACCTGTTGTATTTGCAGGAGACACCCCATAACATAAATGAACATATAAATCAGAAGAGTCATTTTCTGATTTACCATTTCCGTAAATTGTACCTGAAGCGGTAATAATAATATCACTGCCGCTTCTTGCAATACTTAAAGTATATTCACAATTTATAACACTACTTGTAGAAGCATAAATTTTTGCCATATTTTACTCCTTTTTATGACACATAAAGGTCATAACCTATTAAATTATTATCACTATCACTAACCTACTAATATTTCATTTTATCTCCAAAATGAACTTCTCTGTCTATATTAACTATTTGAGAAGATAAAGTAGTTTTATCTATTCCTTCATCATTTTTTATTAACATTTTAGAAATATTATTAAATTTTATTTCAAAATTTGTATTAAGAGATAAATCACTTATTTCTAAATCAGGAGATTCTCCTTTTTCCTATATACCTATTATTTTATCGTTTTTAATAGTTAAATAAAAAGAATCATTTGTCGATTTTGTGTTAAAAGTATCTCCGATAAAATCAATAATATTATTATTAATTTTTATAAATTTATTATCACCATTTGAACTAAAGCTACTATCATTAATTCTTAATAATTCCGTGTTTGATCTATCTGAAGCAAATATAATACCATTAGTTGTATCATGTATTGTTAATGCGGCGGCATTATTTTCGGTACCACCATATATATCAATCGCATATAACTTAGAAGCTGTTAATGTTGCTGCACTAATTGAAGCTTCAGTAATTATAGAACCTGTAAAGTAACCTTGCCTTGCATAAAATGAACCATCTTCAGTTACCTAAAAAGGTGAATCTTTTATATCATTATCTTTATTACTTTTTGCACCGGCCCAAAATACTATTCTTGACCGATCTTTATATGATACAGGTTTATCATCAAAAATATTAGCATGGACTCCATCTCTAGTATTAACACCTGCATATGTGGTTTTTGTTCCATCACTATGTTTAACTTCTGTAACCAAGCTACCGGTTAAATAGACATTTTCTCCATAAAGACCATAACCAGTAATATTATCTAAATTTAACTTAGTTAAATTACCTAATAATAAGTTTGGTCTTCCTTCATGAGAACCATATTGATTTACTCCAATAGCATCAATCATGGTTAAAGCTTCTGGATATAACATTTTATTTTGATGACTTTGAGAATTTATACCAATCACTAAATTATTTGCATAAACTGGCAACTAAATATAATAAGTTTTATTTTCTAGAGGAGTTATATCTTCTGTTTGAAAATAACTAATTTCATAATAATTTATTCCTTCTTCAAAAATAGAACCTTCAAATTTTATATAATTATTATTTTCATCTTTTATATAATATTCTTTTTCTAATTGTGGAAAATCATCCTAAGTTATTATATAAGTTTTTTCATAATAATTAATTTCTGGCTCAAAATTAGTGCCATTAAACTACTCATATTTTACTTTTCCAGTTAAATCTGCTATCTGTAAAACTGTATAATTATGTTTAACATCAAAATTTCTATTTGTTTTTACAGTATATTTATGATAAAATTCATCAATTGTATAATAAGTTTTTCCTTCTATATAAGTTTCATCTTCTGTTTCAATATATCTATTAATTTTTTCATAATAAGTTACACCAACTTCAAAAGGCTAATCAGTGCCAATATACTCTATATACTCTTGACCATTTAATATATAATAAACTTTATCTAATACTGGAGTTTCATCTTCTGTTTCGATATACTCATCAATCAATTCATAATAAGTTATTCCATCTTTAAAACTATCAATCTCAATTTTATTATAAACAGGCCCTATTTCATTAATAATACCATATATTTCTTCTGAGCTATCTTCTTTAGAAGTAAATAAAACTATGGTTCCTATATCCCAGGTAATAGGAGTTTTGGTTGTAAAAATATAACTATTTACCTAACTCTCTAAAGTATCTATTTCAGAGCTTTCTTTAAAGATCATTGCTCCACCGACTGCTTGAACCTTACCAATTTCAAATATTGCAGTATGTAATGTACCAGTTATATCAACATCTTTAAAAACAGACCTGTCTGATGTAATGGTAACGTTGGGACCAGCGATTATTTTAGCATTAGGATCATCTAACTATATAGTTGAAGTCTAACCATCTACTTCAATAGAACCTAAGTTCATAACTCCGTTATCATAAATTTTTATATAGCCATTATTAACACTATTATTGCCCGCACTAATAAATAAATGATCATGTTTTGTTGGTTCATAAATATAGGCATTACCTAATTTTAAATAATCATCAATTTCTGCCCCAATCCCTAATGTAATTTTATTAGCAATTATAGAACCATCAGCACCATTTAACTATATAGACTATTCTTCATCAGTGGATGTTAACTAATTATTTGCAATCTAAAAACCGCCAATAATACCGGAAGCCGCACTTATATCTCCTGCAAAATCACCTTCCATCGCCTCTAATCTACCAGAAAATATTCCTTTTTTAGCTTCAATAGAACCATCATTATGCACTATAAAATTATTATTAGCATTTATAGACTAGTCTGTATATAATTCATAATATTCTTTACCCTATTCAAATTCAGAACCTTCAAATACTCCATAACTACCGTTTTCTTGAACATAATAATATGTCTTACCTTCCTACTTTTCCGTATCAATTGTAGGTATATAAGAAGGACCACTCATTAAAATAATACCATTGTTTTCGTCTTTTAATGAATAAATAGATGTACTACCTATAGTAAAACCACCGATATTACCTTTAGTAGCTTCTATTGCTCCACTAAATCTACCAGTTGCAGCGGATATATCACCAGAAAAATCACCGGTTACACCTTCCAATCTACCTGTAAAAACGCCATTATTAAAAGTACCATTATTAGCAATTATAGAACCATTATCATACATAATAAAATTATTATTAGCATTAAATACTTGTCCTACTTGCTCATAATAGGTTTTATCTGCATTAGGTATAGTATCTGAAGTTACATTATAAGTATTAGTACTTTCATCATATTCATAGTATGTTTTTCCCGTTATAAAAGAATCTCCAACTGCAACTTCATCATATCCATAAACATAAGGATTATTAGGCAAATTACCAATAGCAATATTATTATTATTTAAATTACCAATATATAAAGCATCTTTAAGCCAAAGGTTCCCATTACTATCACTTTCCATAACAGGAACTGCAACAATCTACCCATTCCTTTCTTCAGGTTTAGAAATTCTGATTCCATAAATATTTGGATCACCACTAGTTTCCTAACCACGAAGCTTACCTATTTTTACACGATTAATATTTTCTTCATCCCAAACACTAATATCATCTTCAGAAGTGATCGTTACGGCGCCGGTATCAGTTTTTAACTTAAAACCTTTCCAAGTAACAGCAAAATTTGCATCTTTCCATATCTAACTTTCAGATTCAGGTTTGTATTCCGCGTCACTTTCACCAATATTATTAATACCATAGAGACCATATCTATCAAATCTTACAAAAGTATTGCTATTAACATTTATATTTCCACTCTAATCAGTTTCATAGTAATACGCATTTATACCATATTTATTCCAAGTAAAAGTCTTATAACTCCCACTAAGTATCTAAATGTTATCAACATTAATGCTGCCCGCAGTTAAATTCTGTGTCGAAATTCCAGCGCCACTTACACCAACAGTCCAAGTAACACCACCATCATCAGAAACTTGAAGGCCAGCACTACTAAGCCTAACCATATGTTGCGGATTTGTTGTATCAACAGCAGTAATACCTGTTGCATTAATAACAACTGAATCATCCGTCGCGCGCCAAGCCAACTGTTCATTATATGCAAATGACTTTTCAAGCGTCCAAGAGTTGATTTCTCCCGTAGGCTCAACTATTGAAGCCGCACGATTATACGCGCCAGATGCATACTAGAGCGATTGGGTTGTTGCAGTTATACGTTGGAACAAGTCTTCAAACTATGTTTTGTAGTTTTGAACAGTTATTGTATCTTGCTCAGGTGAATCAAATACTGAGGTTATTTCTGAAATAATTACCTCTTCTTTATATGGAGTTATTCTATCATTTAAATAACCAAAGAATTCAGTATCTTCGATATAGGCCTTATCGCCAACATTAAAGATTTTATTCTTAAATTCATCAAGTGCGCTTAAACGTAATACATTTATATTATATTGAATTTGAGGGCGCGAACTCGTATAAGCAACGCTTTCAGCATCAAGATAGTAAAGATTATCATCATAATAATCTTCTGAAATCCATGAACCTTCCTATATGAAGCGTGCATATTTTTTATAGAATTTCTCGTCGAGTTCTTTTATGTTTCCTTCTATTGTTTTTTGTTCAGTTTCTTTTGCTTCAATATCATTTTTTAATTTTGTTACCTAAACATCTATCTAATTCTTAGTTTCTTGATATTTAGGTAATTCAGTATTTAATCTAGTTAAAGTATCCCAAAGTGTCTAAACTGCCTAATAATCTTTATGATTTTTAACATAATTATAAACTTTAGTTTTATTATAACTACCAGAAAGTCCAGCATATCCCATTAAACGAGTTTCAACGGAGCTAATTTCTTTTGTAGTAGAATCACAAAGTTTTGTATAATTATCTAAAGCAGAGTTATATCTATCTAACTAAGCTTTTAAATCAACAATATCATCTGTTATCTAGTCGTATTGTGTATTAAACTATCTTAACCAATAATAATATCCAATACCATTACCGCTATCACTTGAATCATATAAATCGCGGTTTATCTCTCCGCTACTTAACATTCCCTAATTTATATAATATCCAAAATCAAGAATAAAATTTGCTTTTGAATAATTTTCACTAGAGCGCGCAATTGTACAGAAGCCATCTTCTGCAAATTCATTTGAGTTAGGACTAACAATAACTTTTGTAGCAATCTAATCTGAATTAATGGTGCGGCTTATCGTATTAAGGTCTATTCCATAAACAAAACTTAAACCGGTATTATCGCCAATTTCTTCTACAAAAGTTACTTCTTTATGCGGCACACCGTTATAATATTTGAGTTCACCAGTTTCGGGATTATGCTCAATATAAAATTTTGCCCAGCACTCAAAAGTTTCAGCTATTGTCTAAATCCAATTAAATCTATTTGA
>AUXO015041196.1_pt1 | contig 12379 bp, 9 predicted proteins | sample 768731 | NCBI WGS metagenome assembly AUXO01 (sample SAMN02715735, study PRJNA202380) | gut metagenome | biome: sheep rumen | host: Ovis aries | place: New Zealand: Palmerston North | reverse complement strand
GTCAGCGATGTTGGCTTCCTTTGTCGACTCGATTTCACCGGTATCGGTTTGTGTGGGATCCACACTGTTCTCTTCATTGTAAAGCATGTTCTTCGTATCTTCTCCGGCAGCGGCATTTCCTGCCTGTGCGGTAGCTTCAATCGCTGTCTGCTGCGCGGCCGTAGACTGAGCTATCCCGTTCACGGAGAGAAAGACGCCCGATGAGACGAGACCGAATGTTGCTGCCAGAGCGGTTGTAAGACCAAGTTTTCTCCATAATGTATTGTTTCTCATGATTTTCCTCCTGTACGGCATGGATTCCTTGCCGTATGCGTTATATTGTATGTTGTTTTGTTCCGGGCAGGTGCCGCGGCATGTGCCTTGCCGATAAGACCTGATTTCCGGAACGCATCCTGTGTTGTTTCTTTTCATGCCATTATTTTTGAAAAAAAGTTTGTCAAATTTGTGTCAGGATATTGCTCCTTTTGTGAAATGAAAATGGCGTACTTGTGAATTTATTCCTTTGGGTGTAGAATTCTTTTATCAATCATTCGCTGAGGAAAATGTATCGATCTCAGCACATTTTCGGACCGAAGTAACGGGAGCTGTCAGAATGTCACAGAAAATTCTTCTCATATATAACCCAAAAGCGGGAAAAGGACTTTTTGTTCAAAAGCTTGCTGATGTCATTGATATGTTCGTGAAAGCCGGTTATCGCGTGGAGGTTCATCCGACACAGAAGCGGAAGGATGCAGTAGATATAGCCAGAAATGCAGGCGGATTCATCGACATGATCGTAGCAGCGGGCGGTGATGGGACACTTGATGAAGTCGTGACGGGTATCACCATGTCCGGAAGGGACTTGCCGATCGGTTATATTCCTGTCGGATCGACCAATGATTACGCTGCCAGCCTCAATATGTCCACATCAATTCTCGAGGCGACGGGTGATATTGTGGGTGGTGAGCCGCAGGCTGTGGATATAGGAGAGTTCAACGGCGACGCATTTGTCTATGTCGCAGCTTTCGGTGCCTTCACGGACGTTTCCTATGACACGAATCAGGATATGAAGAATCTGTTCGGGCATCTTGCTTATATTTTTGAGGGAATGAGAAGACTTCCGGATATCAAGAGCTATAACCTGAAAGTGGAAGTGGAAGGAAAACTTCACGAGGGAAATTACATTTACGGTATGGTGACGAACTCTATCTCTGTCGGTGGAATTAAAGGTATGACAGGCTCCAATGTATATCTTGATGACGGCGTGTTTGAAAGTATGCTGATCCATTCACCGACAAATCCGATGGAGTTCAATGAGATTATTACCGCATTATTATCAGGAAATGTTGAATCCACTCCTCTTATAGAGTATTACCATACAAGCAGTGTTCATATCACTGCGACCGAACCGATACCCTGGACTCTGGACGGGGAGTATGGCGGGAACCATCAGGATGTGACAATCAGGAACCTGAAACAGCGTGTCAGAATTATTCTTTACGGTGACAAATCCGACGTACTTCGCGGTTGGCGCGATATTCCCGGAGCAACCGGAGACGACGATCTCGGCGACGGAAAATTCGAAGTGGCCGACTCTCTGAAAGTTATTTCGGAAGAATTCGGTAAGATTCTGGATGTGGACGTATGATGTGCTGCGGGTGAGGCGAATCATCTCTGCCGTTGCTTCATAAATATCGAAAATTTGTAAAAAATGGGGATTTTGCTTTAAAAAAGCAGGATTCCCTTCTTTTATTTTTTGCAGTTTTACTATATAATGAATTCAAAGTGTTCGGGACACGATAAAGCCCGAAACAAATAATAAGGAGGACATTCTAATGTTAGTATCAGCAAAGGAAATGGTCGCTAATGCTTACGCCGGACATTATGCTATCGGCGCTTTCAACCTCAACAACCTTGAGTGGACAAAATCCGTTCTTAAGGCTGCTCAGGAGACAAACTCTCCGGTTATCGTACAGGTATCCGAGGGTGCAGGCAAGTACATGGCCGGCTTCAAGACAGTTAAGGACATCGTAGCTGATGTTATCGAGAGCCAGGGCATCACAGTTCCGGTAGCTCTTCACCTTGATCATGGTACATACGAAGGCTGCAAGAAGTGCATCGATGCCGGATTCACATCCATCATGTTCGACGGCTCCGCTCTTCCGTTTGAAGAGAACGTTGAGAAGACAAAAGAACTCGTAGCTATCTGCAATGAGAAGGGTATGTCCATCGAAGCAGAAGTCGGCGCTATCGGCGGTGAGGAAGACGGCGTTGTCGGCGCAGGCGAGTGCGCAGATCCGGAAGAGTGCAAGAAGATCGCTGACCTCGGCATCTCCATGCTTGCAGCCGGTATCGGCAACATTCATGGCGTATATCCGGAAAATTGGCCGGGCCTTCGCTTCGACGTTCTTGAAGCAATCAAGGCTGCTGTAGGCACAATGCCGCTCGTACTTCATGGCGGTTCCGGAATCCCGGATGCTATGGTTCAGGATGCAATCAAGCTCGGCGTTTCCAAGGTCAATGTTAATACAGAGTGCCAGCTTGCATTTGCTAAGGCTACACGTGAGTATATCGAAGCAGGCAAGGATCTGCAGGGCAAGGGCTTCGATCCGAGAAAGCTTCTGGCTCCGGGCGCAGCTGCAATCACAGATATGGTTAAGTACAAGATCGAAGTATTCGGTTCTGCAAACAAGGCTTGATAGAATCGGTATAAATGACTGCCCGAGGGCAGCCTGACGATTGAAAACTGATGAAAGTACGGGTGCTCTTCTGAACGGAAATGCACCCGAATAGACCAAATCCGGAGGGCGCTGGAAGGCAAACTCCGGATTTGAGTACACTTGCCCCATTATTGTAAGAGGAGACTATGAGCGAAGGATTTACGAATATTTCCCAGGTTTTCGGGGAGGATGTTTTTAACGATACTGTAATGCAGCAGAGGCTTCCGAAGAAGATTTATCGTGCACTGCGCGAGGCTATAGAAGACGGCACGGAATTGACATTGGAGACGGCTGATGTCATCGCTCATGAAATGAAGGAATGGGCTATTGAAAAAGGTGCGACACATTACACGCACTGGTTCCAGCCTCTTACAGGTACAACAGCTGAAAAACATGATTCTTTTATAACAGCCCCATTGCCGAGCGGAAAGGTCCTCATGAGCCTTTCGGGAAAAGAACTGATAAAGGGAGAGCCGGACGCATCTTCTTTTCCGTCGGGAGGACTCCGTGCAACATTTGAAGCCAGAGGATATACGATCTGGGATTGCACATCCCCGGCATTTGTAAGACATGACGAGGGGGGAGCGACACTTTGCATCCCTACAGCCTTCTGCTCCTATACCGGCGAAGCGCTGGATCAGAAAACCCCTCTTCTTCGGTCCATGCAGGCAATAGGGGAACAGTCGCTGAGACTACTCCGGCTGTTCGGGAATACAACTTCCAGGCATGTATCGCCTTCTGTCGGAGCGGAACAGGAATATTTTATTATTGACAGAGAAAAATATCTGAAGCGAATGGATCTGGTCTTCACAGGACGCACACTTTTCGGAGCAATGCCACCTAAAGGCCAGGAGCTTGATGATCACTATTTCGGAACACTGCGTCCGAGAATCGCATCTTATATGCGGGATGTCAATCTTGAACTCTGGAAACTCGGAGTTCCCGCAAAGACTCAGCATAATGAGGTCGCACCTGCCCAGCATGAACTTGCGCCGATTTACGAGAAATGTAACATTGCGGTAGACCATAATCAGATCGCCATGCAGACATTAAAGCGTGTAGCGACCAGACATGGTCTCAGATGTCTGCTCCATGAGAAACCGTTCGACGGTGTGAACGGATCGGGAAAGCATGACAACTGGTCACTGACCACGGATGACGGAATCAATCTTCTGGATCCGGGCAGAACACCGCATGAGAATATCCAGTTCCTCCTTGTCCTTTGCTGCATCCTGAAGGCCGTCGATGAACATGCGGACCTTCTCAGGGAATCTGCGGCGGATGTCGGGAATGAGTGCCGCCTCGGAGGAAATGAAGCACCTCCGGTCATCATTTCCGTATTTCTCGGCGATCAGCTCGAAGATGTTCTGAAACAGCTCAGAGACAGAGGATCGGCAACGAGCTCAATCAGAGGAGGAAAACTTCGGACAGGCGTATCGGCACTGACGGATGTTGCCCGAGATGCTACGGACAGGAACAGGACATCGCCATTTGCATTCACCGGAAATAAATTTGAATTCCGTATGGTGGGTAGCCGGGATTCCATCGCCGGTGCTAACACTGTATTGAATACGATCGTCGCAGAAGCTTTCTGCGAGGCATGTGATCGTCTGGAGAAGTCAGAGAATTTTGATGATGCTGTCCATGATCTGATCAGAGAATATGCGACAAAGCATAGCAGGATCATCTTTAACGGAAACGGTTATTCCGAGGAATGGGCAAAGGAAGCTGTAGAACGGGGACTTCCGGTTATTCCGTCTATGGTGGACGCAATACCTGCTCTTGTATCGGAAAAATCCGTTGCTTTGTTTGAGAAATTTAAGGTATTTTCAAAAACAGAGCTTGAGTCCAGAGCTGAAGTCAAGTATGAGCTTTACGCCAAAGCCATCAATATAGAGGCGAGGACGATGGTACAGATGGCTGACAGAGAATATATTCCGGCAATCATGAGATATATCGGTCAGCTTGCGGAATCCGCCAATGCTTCGGCTGCGTGCGGCGTTGAACCCATCGTACAGAAAAAACTTCTTTCAAAGCTCAACGAGTGCCTCAAGGCAGCAAGGGAGGCATGCGAAATTCTCGAGAAAGAGACACGGCAGGCGGAACAGAAGAAAGAAGGACCGGAGCAGGCGGCTGCTTTCAGAAAACATGTTGTTCCGGCTATGGAGAAACTCAGAAAACCTGTCGATCAGGCAGAATGTATAGTAGACCGAAGCTTCTGGCCGGTTCCTACATATGCGGACTTGATCTTTGAAGTTTGATTTTGTTAAGAAATTGTTAAAAAGGTATCGATATATCTTCACAAAAACGTAAAAATGTTGTATGGTAGTGGGGTTATTTCAGGTTCTTTCCCTGAATATCCCCGATCACAAGGTAAAGCGAGGGAAGGAAATGATTTCCAATCTGGTACTTCAGGATACAATAAACGGGATCAAAAACATCGGGCGCTGCGAACTGACAATTGTTGACCTGGAAGGCAAGGTGGTTGCTTCAACAGAAGAAGAGAACAATATTAATCCATCGGATATTGTGAGCTTTGCCGAATCGCAGGCGGATTCGCAGGAAATCAAAGGCAGCATGTATTTCAAAGTCTACGATGATTATCAGGTAGAGTATGTGGTCATCGTACGCGGCAATGAGGATATGACAATGATCGGAAAGCTTGCCGCTTTCCAGATTCAGAATCTTGTCATTGCCTATAAGGAACATTTTGATAAGGATAACTTTATCAAAAATCTTCTTCTTGACAACCTGCTGCTGGTGGATGTATATAATCGTGCTATGAAGCTCCATATTGCGACCAACGTGAAACGTGTCGTCTATATTCTGGAGTCTGAACAGAGCAAGGATTACAGCACGCTTGAAGCAGTCAAGGGACTGTTCTCAAAGTCGAAAAATGATTTTATCACAGCTGTCGATGAGAACAGCATCATAGTGATCAAGGAACTGGATGAAGACGCCGGACACGAAGAGCTGCATGCGATTGCGGAATCTATTATTAATGTTCTTTCCAAAGATAATGAAGATTTTGATTCCACACATGTCGCTTACGGAAACGCCGTTTCTGAGATCAAGGAAGTTTCCCGCTCCTACAAGGAAGCCAGAATGGCGCTTGATGTAGGAAAGATCTTCTTTGGAGATCAGAATATCATAGCATATAGCCAGCTCGGAATCGGCCGTCTGATTTATCAGCTTCCGATCCCGCTGTGCAAGATGTTCATCAAGGAAATCTTCACGGATAAGTCCCCGGATGATTTTGACGATGAGACTCTCACAACCATCAATAAGTTCTTCGAGAACAGCCTGAATGTATCAGAGACTTCACGTCAGCTGTACATTCACAGAAATACGCTTGTATACCGTCTGGATAAACTCCAGAAGAGCACGGGACTTGACCTCCGTGTATTCGACGATGCAATTACTTTCAAGATTGCACTTATGGTCGTAAGGTATATGAAATATATGGAGACACTTGAGTACTAAGACATGCATGAGCGGATGCACTCAGCATCAGCGGTCAGATTGAACCATGTCATCGGTACTGCATGGCGATGTCGTCGGTGACGGCGCCGGTGTCTTCCGAAAGAAAGAGGAGGATATATATGATCGATCTTGACCGCGTAAGCAAGTCATATAACAGGGGTCAGCCGGCTGTTGATGCGGTTTCTCTCCATGTTGACAAAGGAGAGTTCGTATTTATTGTCGGTGAGAGCGGTTCCGGTAAATCAACGCTCATAAAACTTCTGCTGAAGGAGTTGGACCCGACAAGCGGTGTGATAACGGTTAACGGCCATGTGCTGAATACCATGAAACACAGTGCTATTCCGAAATACAGACGTGAGGTAGGCGTTGTATTTCAGGATTTCAGACTTCTCAATGACAGAAATGTATATGAGAATGTCGCATTTGCCCAGCATGTCGTCGAGGCTCCCGGAAGAGTGATTCGCAAGAGAGTTCCCGAGACACTTCAGCTCGTAGGACTGGCGGAGAAGTACAAGAGCAAACCGCTTCAACTCTCCGGAGGTGAGCAGCAGCGTGTCGCCGTTGCCAGAGCAATCGTCAACAGACCGGAACTTCTTCTGTGCGATGAGCCCACCGGCAACCTGGACCCGAAGAATTCATATGAAATCATGAAGCTTTTGCTGGATATCAATGAGCGGGGAACGACAGTACTTGTTGTTACTCACAACAGGGAGCTTGTGAACAGATTCCAGAAACGAGTTATTACCATGCGCCGCGGTATTATTGCCCGGGATGTGGAGGAAGGAGGCTATCATGAAGCCTAGATCTTTCATCTACAATCTGAGGCAGGGATTTAAGAATATCTGGCGCAACAGAATGTTCTCACTTGCATCTATCGCCACGATGGCAGCATGCATTCTTATATTCGGCATATTTTTCTCAATTCTTATGAATGTGAACTATATGATTCGTACACTTGAGGAAGAAGTCGGTATTACGGTCCTTTTTGATGAAGGTCTTGACGATGCTTCCATCAAGGATATCGGTCAGAAGATCGAGAAAATGGATCACGTAATTAACGTGAAATTCACATCCGCCGAGGAAGCCTGGGCGGCTTTCCAGGAAGAATATTTTGAGGGAAATCCGGAATACGCCGAGAGTTTTGCGCAGGATAACCCGCTGGCCAACTCTGCAAGTTACACTGTTCAGGTCGACGAGATAGAGAATCAGAACGGTGTAGTTACGGAGATCGAGAAGCTGAAGGGAGTAAGACAGGTCAACCAGAGTGCTGCAGCGACCAAAACGCTGATCAGCTTTAACCGGCTTTTCATGTACGTGTCGATCGGCCTCATCGCGATCCTGCTGGTGGTATCTGTTTTCCTGATTTCCAATACCGTTAATGTAGGTATTTCCGTCAGACGCAACGAGATCGCTATCATGAAACTGATCGGTGCGACCGATAGTTTTGTAAGAGCTCCTTTCATTGTGGAAGGTCTTCTGCTCGGACTGATCGGTGCCGCTATACCGCTGGTCTTCCTCTATTTTACCTATGACAAGATGATCGGAGCGATTTTGAATCGATTTGATATACTCTCGACGATCGCTTCATCGTTACCGACGGCCAATCAGGTGTTTATGAATCTGGTACCGTTCGGTCTGGGGCTAGGTCTCGGTATCGGTCTGATCGGATCTATCATCACGGTCAGAAGACATCTCGATATCTGATTGTCTTGCAGCGTAAACAAACAACGCAGACTTTCCTTAAATTATGCGGGAAGGCTCAATAACACGGTTCGAAAGATAACGGACTGTCGCACTAAGCGAGAATACAACTATATACGATGATGCGCACTGCTTTGTCGGACACGATAGTTGTTTTGACGGTTAGTGCGACAGTTTTTTCTTTAAAATGTAATGTGACTATTATGTGGAGGTGACAGAAATAATATGAATAGTATTTTGTTCTGGGGAATTGTTCCGCCGCTTCTTCTTCTTTTTTATACCTGGCGTCTTGACCGGATAGAGAGGGAACCTGTCGGCCTGGTAATTAAGGTATTCTTGCTCGGGGCGATAACGACGATCCTTGCGGTCCTTCTGGAATCTCTGGCGGCTCTCGGCCTTTCCTATCTGGATCTCGATGAGAGTTCTAATCTGTATTTGCTCATCGATAATTTTCTGGCTGTCGCACTGATTGAGGAGTTTTGCAAGCGAATGCCGGTTAAGAGAAGCATCTGGAAAAGTCCTGAGTTCAATTACAGGTTCGACGCTATCGTATATTGTCTCGCATCGGCCCTGGGTTTTGCCGCTACAGAGAATATAGTCTATATGATTTCCTATGGAACCGGGATCGCACTGACGAGACTGATACCGGTCCATTCGATCTGTGCGATATATATGGGACACTATCTCGGTATAGCCAAGATGGCTGAGAAAGCCGGAGACCAGAAAACTAACAAAAGATTTCGGAGACTGTCTCTTGTCATACCGACTCTTATCCACGGCTTCTGGGATTTCTCCCTTACTTCAGAGGATACGATCTTCTATCTGGCTGCACTCGGTATGATTATCGTACTTACAATTATTTCGTTCAATAGTCTTCACAAACATTCAAAGGAGGATGTACCGGTCTGATTATGGAATTCAAACTTCACTCTGATTATGCACCTACCGGGGATCAGCCGGAAGCCATCGATGATCTGGTCAACGGATTTCGCGAGGGAAATCAGGCACAGACGCTTCTGGGCGTTACCGGTTCGGGAAAAACATTCACCATGGCCAATGTAATCGAAAGGCTCGGAAAGCCGACGCTGGTCATCGCACACAATAAAACGCTGGCAGCCCAGCTTTACAGTGAATTCAAGGAGTTCTTCCCCGAAAATGCCGTCGAGTATTTTGTCTCCTACTATGATTATTATCAGCCGGAAGCCTATGTCCCTTCATCGGACACGTACATTGCCAAGGATTCGGCTGTCAACGATGAGATAGACAAATTGAGGCTCTCAGCACTTTCCTCCCTTTCCGAGAGAAGGGACGTGATCATTGTTGCATCGGTATCTTGTATTTACGGTATCGGTGCACCGGAAGATTTTGCGAACATGATGACATCCGTGCGTCCTGGCATGCAGAAAGATCGTGACGAACTGATCCGTGAACTGATCGATATGCAGTATGAACGGAATGAGATGGATTTTCACCGCGGAACATTCCGCGTGAAAGGAGATACGCTGGAAGTTATACCCGCGGACAACAATGAATATGCAGTCAGAATCGAATTCTTCGGCGATGAGATCGAGCGGGTCATGCAGGTCGATACGTTGACAGGGGACGTGAAGGCAGAGCTTTCCTATCAGGCAATCTATCCGGCCTCATTTTATGTCGTCCCGCCCGAGAGAATGCGTGATGCCTGCGATTCGATAGAGCAGGAGATGCGGGACAGAGTTACATTTTTCAAAGCGAACGACAAGCTTCTCGAAGCACAGCGTATCAGCGAACGAACCGAATTCGACGTCGAGATGATGAAAGAGACCGGGTTCTGTTCCGGAATCGAGAATTATTCAAGACACTTAACGGGCAGGGAGGAAGGCCAGCCGCCTTATACTCTGATTGATTATTTTAGGAATGATTTCCTTATTATCGTGGACGAGTCGCATATGACAATTCCTCAGATCGGTGCCATGTATAACGGTGACAGAAGCAGAAAGATGACATTGGTCGACTACGGATTCCGCCTTCCGAGTGCCCTCGATAACCGTCCGCTCAACTTCACGGAATTTGAGGAGAGAATTGATCAGATCATGTTCGTCTCTGCGACGCCCGGCAAGTATGAGCAGGAACATGAATTGCTCCGCACGGAACAGATCATACGCCCGACCGGTCTGCTGGATCCGGATGTGGACGTGCGTCCGGTCGAGGGACAGATTGATGATCTGATCGGTGAAGTCAATAAGGAAGTTGAAAATCATAATAAGGTACTGATCACGACGCTCACGAAAAGGATGGCGGAGGATCTCACCGATTACATGAAAGACCTCGGAATCAGGGTGCGCTATCTGCATTCCGACATCGATACGTTGGAACGTACCCAGATCATCCGCGACATGAGACTGGATGTGTTCGACGTACTTGTCGGTATCAATCTGCTTCGTGAAGGTCTGGACATACCGGAAATCACACTGGTCGCGATTCTTGACGCCGACAAGGAAGGTTTTCTGAGATCGGAGACGTCTCTGATCCAGACGATCGGCCGCGCATCAAGAAACTCGGACGGACATGTAATCATGTATGCGGATGTGATGACGGATTCCATGCGCAAGGCGATCGGTGAAACGAAGCGCAGAAGGGCGATTCAGCAGGAATACAATAAGGCAAACGGCATCACGCCTACTACGATCCGAAAGGCGGTTCGCGATCTGATCTCCATCTCCAAAGAGGTGGCTCAGACGGAAGCAAAACTGGATAAGGATCCGGAGGATATGAGCCGGGCAGAACTGGAAGAACTGATTGCCAAAGTGGAAAAGCAGATGCGCGCCGCTGCGGCTGAGCTTAATTTTGAGATGGCAGCCGAACTGCGCGACAAGATGGTGGAACTCAAAAAGAATCTGGATGACGTCGAGGATACGGAATCCTCCGTCCGAAAGATTCGGGCGAGAGCACGGCAGGATATGGCCGTGGAAAAGAATGCGCAGCCAAAACGTACTTATAAGAAGTACAATAAGGCGCGGGGCAGGAACCGCGGCGGAAAGGCCTGAAAAGAACACTCGGTCAAAACGTACTTATAAGAAGTACAATAAGGCGCGGAGCAGGAACCGCGGCGGAAAGGCCTGAAAAGAACACTCGGTCAAAACGTACTTATAAGAAGTACAATAAGGCGCGGAGCAGGAACCGCGGCGGAAAGGCCTGACAGGATATCATGGCAATGTAGCAACAGGAGGTCTGCGAAAGATATGAGCATGTGTGACAGCTGCGTGAACTTCGAGTATGACGAGAATGACGAGGAGTATTATTGTTCGGCCAGTATGGATGAGGATGATTATGTCCGTTTCATCACATCCCCGGAGAAGATCTGTCCGTTCTACAGACTGGACGATGAGTATGCTGTGGTAAGGCATCAAATGTAATGCGGGACATCTACAATCTCGACAAGAGAGAGCGCAGATGATATACTTATAAACAGCGGACAGACTGCGCGTTAAGTATACAGTAAGTCTGTTCAGGAACCCTTAAAGAGTGTAGTGGGAGGTAAAGATATGGGATTTACAATTTTTATTATTGTCCTGATAGTTCTTATTTTATGGCTTCTGCTCTCATGCATACGCGTCGTGCCTCAGGCTAACGCATATGTTATCGAATTCCTCGGAAGCTATCGTGCCACATGGGAGCACGGTCTGCATCTGAAAGTTCCGTTCGTAGAGAGAATTGCAGGAAAGATTTCACTGAAGGAGCAGGTCTGTGACTTTGCACCGTCCAACGTTATCACAAAAGATAACGTCACGATGAAGATTGATACGGTCGTTTATTTCAAGATATTTGACCCGAGACTTTACACTTACGGCGTTGACAGACCGGTCAGCGCACTTGAGAATCTCAATGCAACGACGCTCCGTAATATCATCGGCGGTATGGAACTTGACCAGACTCTGACGAGCCGTGATATTATCAACAGCCAGATGCAGCAGATCCTCGACGAGGCGACGGATGCATGGGGCATCAAGGTCACCCGTGTTGAGCTGAAGAACATTATTCCGCCGGCAGAGATCCAGAGCGCGATGGAGAAGCAGATGAAGGCTGAGCGTGAGAAACGTCAGACGATCCTCGAAGCTACCGCTCATAAGGAATCCGTTGTAGCACGCGCCGAAGGTGATAAGCAGGCAAAGATCCTTGCAGCGGAGGCAGAGCGCGACGCACAGATCGCTCTTGCGGAAGGCCGTGCGCGTTCTATCGCTCTTGTTTATCAGGCAGAGGCGGATGGTCTCAAAGCATTGAAGGATGCAAATGTCGATGAGTCCGTCCTGAAACTGAAAGGCCTGGAGGCTCTCAAGAATGTATCGGACGGCCGTGCAACGAAGATATACATGCCGACCGATCTGACAGGCGTTATTTCTTCTCTCGGACTGGTTTCCGAAGCGACCGGTCTCGGAGATGCTACTCCGATCGATAAGAGTGCCAAGCCGAAACCGGTACATCATGTTGATGTGTGCTGTGACGATGATGAGAAGACA
>AUXO015563768.1_pt1 | contig 12380 bp, 5 predicted proteins | sample 768731 | NCBI WGS metagenome assembly AUXO01 (sample SAMN02715735, study PRJNA202380) | gut metagenome | biome: sheep rumen | host: Ovis aries | place: New Zealand: Palmerston North | reverse complement strand
TACCATCTAAACGTTAATGTTTTCAACAGAGAAACATTATTAGACGCTCAAGCTCATCCTGAAAAGTACCCACAATTAACTATTCGTGTTTCTGGTTATGCTGTAAACTTCATTAAGTTAACTAAGGAACAACAAGACGACGTTATTAAGCGTACTATTCATGAATCTTTCTAAGTTCATAAATAAATTTTGGCCTCTAGGAAACTAGAGGTCTTTTTTTTATCAAATTATTAAAAATAATCTAATGAAAAAAGAATTTAATATTCTTTAAACAATGTTGAAAAATGGCATATCTTAGGTTAAAATATTAGTAGATGTTTCATTTTACTCTTAAAGGAGGAATTTCTTATGGTTTTTGGTGAAGAAAATGAGTTTTCAACTAAACCTATTATTAAGGTAATTGGCGTAGGTGGAGCTGGAAATAATGCAGTAGATAGAATGATTGATTATGATGTTAAAGGCGTTGAATTTATTGCTGTAAATACAGATGCTCAAGACCTTCGTTATAGTCATGCAGATATCCGTGTTCAAATTGGATCAATTTTAACAAAAGGACTTGGTGCAGGTGCAAAACCAGAAATTGGATATAATGCTGCACTTGAAAGTGAATCTGATTTAAGAGAAGTTATAAAAGGTGCAAACATGGTTTTTGTAACTTGTGGTATGGGTGGAGGAACAGGAACAGGTGCTGCTCCCGTTATTGCTCGTATTGCAAAAGAAGAAGGATGCTTAACAGTTGGTGTTGTAACTAAACCATTTAATTTTGAAGGACCTGCTCGTGCTCAAAATGCTACAAAAGGTTTAACAGAAATAAAAAAATATGTAGATACACTTATAGTTGTACCTAACCAACGTTTAATGCAAATTGTTGACCCTTCAACTCCAATGCTAGAAGCTTTCCGTGAAGTTGATGACGTTTTAAGACAAGCAGTTCAAGGTATTGCAGAAATTATTAATATTCCTGGTTTAGTTAACGTTGACTTAGCTGACGTTAAGACAGTTATGAAGGATAAAGGTACTGCATTACTTGGTATTGGTGTAGCTAAAGGTCCTAATAGAGCGGTTGATGCGGCTCGTAGAGCTATTCATTCTCGTTTACTTGAAGTATCAATTGATGGTGCAACTGATGCTATTGTAAATATTAGTGCATCTGACAATGTTGCAATGAGCGAAATTGATTCTTGTATTTCTGAAATTCGTAATAACTGTGATAAGAATATTAATATTATTTATGGTACATCAATTTCACGTGATTTAGGCGATGAATTTGTTGTTACTGTTGTTGCTACAGGTTATGAGTTAAAAGCCAAAGAAAATGGTATTGAAAATCTAGCTAGTGCTATCTTTAATCATGATGCAAATGAAGAAAACATTGATATAACTAATAGATCTTTAACTGTTGAAGAATTAACTGAATCTAAAGAAACAGCTGAACAAGATACTGATCACTTATTCTATCAAGATAAGAAAAAGAAACATTTCTCTTTATTTGGAAAGAAAAAAGATAAAGAAGAAAAAGTCGAGAAAGTTAAAGAAGTTAAGAAGGATAAGACTAACGATAAAGAATCTTCAAAGACTAATTTACCTGATTGGTTATAATTAAAAACTAGTGATGATTTTTTTAATCATCACTTATTTTTTTCAAAGGAGTAATATGAAAAAATCGGATTTAAACCTTCTAATATCATCTTTGGTTGCGGTTTTATTCATAGTTGCATCAATTGTAATAATGAATATTAAACCTGAAGAAAATGTATATAGAATTTTACTTGATTGCTCTCTAACTTTATATTTTGTAATTATGTTTGCAAATGTTTTTTGGTTTTATTATCAAAAACATCACCATAGATCCAATTTATATAATTTTATTGACTTCTTTAATTCAATTCACGAAGGACTAATTTTATATGATGGTCAATTGGAAGTAGCATTTGTTTCAGATAAATTGCAAGATTTATTTGGATTGTCAAAAAAAATAATTATGGACGGTCCTATTTACGATGTAAATGGTATTGATATAAGAAAAACAATTATTGATATGATGGTTGATGGATTAGGTAGAAAAGATATTTTTAGAACAACTATTTTTAATAGAAGATTATCTAGAAATGTTCATCTTGAAGTTAATATGTTGCAACTTGAAATTCAAAATAATACATTCTACGTTGTATTAATTAATGACATTACAAGCAACCAAGATCAAATGGAATTAATTAGTAGGCAATTAATTGAAGCTAAAGAAGTTGCAAGTCAAAAATCTATTTTCTTATCACGTGTTTCCCATGAACTAAGAACACCATTAAACGGTATAATTGGTATGAATCAAATTGCTAGAGAAGCTTTTGATAAGAATGACTTCAAACAATTAAAAGATGCAATAGATAAAATAGAAATATCAAGCAATTATTTATTATTAATTATTAATAATGTTCTTAATATGTCTCGTATAGAAGCTGGCAAAGCTAAAACTAGTGAGGCTCCATTTAGCGTAAATAGAATGTTAGATGAAGTTAAGGTTGTTGTATCAAGCCAAGTAAATGAGCGCAAACAAGAGTTTGTAACATTTACTAACTTTGATAACTTATATGTTAAGAGTGATGAAATAAAATTAACTCAAATTATTATTAATATTGTTTCAAATTCTATAAAGTACACTCCTGAAGGTGGAAAGATTATTTTATCTATTTATGAAAAGAATTTGATAAATAATAAAGTAGAATTAACTATTAAAATTAAAGATAATGGCCGAGGAATGTCTAAAGAATTTGCACGTCATATGTTTGAACCTTTCAGTCAAGAAAATAAAGTTTCAAATGTACCTTCAACAGGTTTAGGTTTAGCTATTACTAAATCACTAATAGATCTTTTAAATGGTAAGATTAATGTTGAAACAGAAGAAAAAAAAGGTACAGAAACAACAATGGTTTTTGTTGTTGATAAAGAGAATGATGATAAAGTTGTTTCTAATACTATTGGCGATTATGAAAACTATGATTATTCTAAGTTTAATGTCTTAGTTGCAGAAGATAATAATATAAATCAAATTGTTATAAAGAACCATTTAGAGCATTATAAATTTAACATTGATATTGTTAATGATGGTTTGGAAGCTGTGAATAAATTTAAAGAGAGTGATTTATATTATTATGATTTAATATTAATGGATATTCATATGCCAAAAATGAATGGTTATGAAGCAGCACTTGAAATAAGAAATTTAGAGCGTGAGGATAATACACTACCTATTATTGCACTTACAGCTGATGCATTAAATGAGGATGTGTCAAAAGCTTTAATTAATAAAATGAACAATCATATTTCAAAACCAATAGTAAGAGAGAAAATGATAAAAACAATTTATGAGACTTTAAAATCTAAAGGCCAAATAAAATAAAAAAGATAAGCTAAAATGCTTGGTACACAACACATTTTAGCCTATCTTTTTTTATTCTTTTGAATTAATAAATCAACACCTTTTAGATAATCAAGCTCTGGCATATATGATGAGAATACTTGGATACATTCATTTTTAAAAAAACTGTAAGGAATCGATTTTCTTTCCCCTTTATTAGCCCTATCTTTAAATTCTTGATATTGATCTATTTCAAGCAAATAGTATTCATTAAATTTATTAAAAGATACTATGAAAAAACCAATACCACCATGGCGTTTAATATTAAGTAAATGAGTTGATTGATGATCGTGAACATTTGATAATGTGAAAGATGTTTCACTAGAGCATTCCTTTGCATCAAAATCTATGTAATAACCTTTATATATTCCATTGTAGTCAGTTGTTGAAGGAGTTCTATAATATGCTTCTGTAATAACTGCTTTATTTCTTGAAGGATAGTTTACTTTAACAATTTGAATTGGTATCGGTTTCTTATGTATAACTGCTATGTCATGAACTAAATAATATTCGTTTGAGCTATTAATCATTTCTTCAAGTGGCATACCCTTGTTTGCCATGTTTGCTTTCCATACTTTTTTCTTTACTTTAGGTTCGTTTTCTTTAGAATTAATATAAATTTTTTTAACTCCAGCTGGGAAATTCATAATATCACCAAATATATGATAACACAAAATTATTATTAAGAAAAATTGATTTTCTTCTTTTCTTAAATTGACTTAAAAAAATGAATGTTTTATAATATAAACAAACTGTTGAAGTGGATAACATTTATAGATACATTTTAAGCGAAGGTAGGATGGTGCAAGCTACTCAAATCAATTTCTATAAATTACTACCATGGAAGTGACATAGAAATATGTTCCGGGAAATCCCGTTATAGATACAAGAGAGCTAGATATTTTTATCTGGAACTAAGGTGGTACCGCGATAATTCGTCCTTAAATATTATTTAAGGACTTTTTTTATGTCCTTAGGAGGAAAGATTATGATTAAATTAACATTAAAAGACGGTTCTGTAAAAGAAGTCGAAGAAGGTTTAAGCTATATTGAAATAGCTAAACAATTATCTAATTCTTTAGCTAAGCAATGTGTTGTAGCTAAGGTAGATGGTGTCCTTGTTGATATGTCTGACAAGGCTTTAAAAGACTGCAATCTTGAATTTGTAGTTAAAGGAGATAAGGAAGCTTTTGAAGTGCTAAATCATTCAACTGCTCACTTACTTGCAAATGCTGTTAAAGAATTATATCCTGACAGCCAATTTGGTGTTGGACCAGATATTGAAGAAGGTTTCTATTATGACATTGCATTTAAGAATCCTATTCAACCAGCTGATTTAATTCAAATTGAAAAAAAGATGAATCAATTAGCTAAAGCTAATATCAAGATTACACACAAGGAAATTTCAAAGAAAGAAGCTCATGAGATTTTTAAAAATGATAAGTATAAGACTGAATTAATTGATGCAGTTGAAGGAGATACTGTAAACTTTTATGAACAAGGTGGATACCTTGAAGTATGCCGTGGACCACACGTTATGTCTACAGGTATGATTCAACACTTTAAACTTTTATCAATTGCTGGTGCTTATTGGAGAGGTGACTCAAAGAATGAGCAATTAACTAGAATCTATGGTACTAGCTGGTGGTCTAAAGAAGATCTTGATAAGGAATTAGCATTAATTGAAGATAGAAAAGAAAGAGATCATCGTAAGATTGGTAAAGATATGGGTATCTTTATGTTTGATGAACTAGTTGGTCGTGGTTTACCAATGTATTTACCTAATGGTTTCACAGTTCGTCGTCTACTTGCTGATTATATTATGAACAAAGAAATTGCTCTTGGTTATAAACATGTTATGACTCCATCTTTAGGTAATGTAAACCTTTATAAGACAAGTGGTCACTGGGCACATTATAAAGATGATATGTTCCCAGCAATGGAACTAGATGATGAAGCATATGTTCTTCGTCCAATGAACTGTCCACATCATATGGTTATGTTCAAATCTAAATTACATTCTTATAGAGATCTTCCTGTTCGTATTGCAGAAATTGCCAATGACTTCCGTTTTGAAGCATCAGGAGCTTTAACAGGCCTTGAAAGAGCTAGATCATTTACTCAAAATGACTCTCATATTTTCTGCCGTCCTGATCAAATTGGTTCAGAATTTAAGAATGTATTAAAATTAATTCTTGATGTTTACAATGATTTTGGATTCAAGAATTATAAATTCCGTCTATCATTAAGAGATATTAATAATAAAGAAAAGTATTTTGGTAATGATGATTTATGGGCTAAATCAGAAGATGAATTAAGAAGCGTATTAAAAGAATTAAATGCTGACTTCTATGAAGCTCCAGGTGAGGCTGCATTCTATGGTCCAAAGCTTGATGTTCAAGTTAAATCAGCAATTGGTCATGATGTAACATTATCAACAATCCAACTTGACTATCAATTACCTGAACGTTTCGCTCTTGAATACGTTTCAGAAAATGGTGAAAAGGTTAGACCAGTAGTAATTCACCGTGCAATTTTAGGCTCTTTAGATAGATTTATTGCATTCCTATTAGAAGAAACTAAGGGTGTATTACCTCTATGGTTAGCTCCAGTTCAAACTAAGATTATTCCAGTAAACCTACAATATCACCAAGAATATTGCGATAAGTTAGTTAACAAATTCATTCGTGCTGGTATTCGTTTCGAAACTGACTATCGTGATGAAAAACTAGGTAAGAAGATTCGTGAAGCTCAAATGGCTAAGATTCCTTATCAATTAGTAATTGGTGATGATGAAGTTAAAAACAACACTATTACTTACCGTGAATATGGTAAGCAAGAACAAGTTACAGTTAGTGTAGAAGAATTTATTACACTTGTAACTGAGAAAGTCGCAGAACATAAATAAAGCATAAAAATTCTTTGAAAGGGGATTTATATGAATAATAAATATACAAAAATATGTGAAGAATTTCTTCCAGCAATTAATGAAACTGCAGTTTTGTACAAACATAATAAATCCGGTGCTAGAATAGTTACAATCAAATCAGAAGACCCTAATAAGGTCTTCTGTATTGGTTTTAAGACAGCCCCAATTAATTCAACAGGCTTAACACATATCCTTGAACACTCCGTTTTATGTGGTTCAACAAAATATCCAGTTAAAGATCCATTTGTTGAATTGTTAAAATCAAGTTTAAATACTTTTTTAAATGCATTTACAGCTCCTGATAAAACTATGTATCCTGTTGCAAGCTTAAATCTTAACGATTTTAAGAACTTAATGGATATTTACCTTGATGCTGTTTTTCATCCTCAAATTTATAATCATGAAGAAATCTTTTTACAAGAAGGTTGGCATTATGAAATTGAGAATAAAGAAGACCCTATAACAATTAATGGTGTCGTTTATAATGAAATGAAGGGTGCTTTCTCTAATAGTGATGATGTATTATTCAGAGAAATTATGCATAGCTTATATCCAGATACTTGTTATGGATTTGAATCTGGTGGAGACCCTAAAGTTATTCCAGATTTAACATATGAACAATTTTTAAATTTCCATAAAACATTCTATTCTCCTGCAAATTCATATATTTTTATTTATGGTGATTTAGATATGGACGAAAGATTAGATTATTTAGATAATGAATATTTATCTAAATTTGACTATGTTTTATCTCCATCAAAAATTGAACTACAAAAACCATTTAATAATCCAATTAGAATTAAAAGAGAATACCCTGTTAGTGATGAGGCTGATTTATCAAATAAGTATATGTTCTCATACAATATTTCAGTAGGTAACGCTCTTGATATTAAAAAGGTATATGCCGTTCAAATCTTATCATCAATTCTATTTGATTCAGAGGGAAGCCCTGTTAAAGATAGATTGATTAAAGAAGGTATTTGTGAAAATGTTGATGTAATTTGTGAATCTGATATATTTCAACCTTTTATTTCAATTATAGGTAAAGGATGTAAAAAAGAAAACGAAGAACGATTTATTCAAATTATTAATGAAGTTCTAAGTGACGTTTGTCAAAAGGGCATTAACAAAAATGAAATTGAATCAACTCTTAATTTCTTGGAATTCACTACTCGTGAAGCTAATTTCGGTTCTACACCAAAAGGCCTTGTTTTTGGTATGAGTGTATTATCAAGCTTCCTATATGATGAGACTAAGCCTTTTGAATATTTAAAAGGTTTAAAGTATTTTGATTCATTAAGAAAAGAAATTGATACAACATATTTTGTTGATATTGTTAAGAATGATTTCTTAAATAATAATCATAAATCATTCGTGACTCTTGTTCCTTCAACTACTGTACTAAAAGAAGAACAAGACAAATTGAAAGATAAATTAGCTAAGTTTAAAGCTAGTTTAACAAGTGAAGAAATTGATAATCTTATTTTAAAGAATAAGAACTTAAGAAAATATCAACAAGAAGAGGATTCAATTGAAGCTATTAATTCTATGCCTAAATTAACTCTTTCCGATATTTCTACTGAACCACAAGATTATAATTTAATTCAAATTGATTCAAAGCATTTATTTAGCGAATACTTTACTAGTGGTATTGCTTATAAGAAATATTTATTCAAATTAACTAATTTTTCAAATGAAGAATTACAATATATTAAACTATTAGCTAAAGTTTATGCATTATTTAAAACTAAGAAATATTCATATAGAGAATTTGACATTTTAACTAAAAAATACACTGGCGGTATCACAACAGATATTCTTTCTCTAGTACATGATAAAGATTATTATAGTTATTTTAAGGTTTCAGTTTCTGCTATAGATGATAATCTTGTTAAAGCTAGTGAATTGGTTAATGAAATGCTATTTAATACAATTTTTGAAAATAAATATCGTTTCAAAGATTTATTATTACAATTTAAGGACGAAATTAGAGGAAATATTATTGGTGGTGGACATCAATTTGCAGCTAGAAGAGTCCAAAGCTATACTGTAGAATCTGCTGCATATAGTGAAAACATTAATGGTATTGCATTCTTAGATTTCTTAACAGATTTAATTGATAATTTTGATACTAAGGGTGAAAAAGCACTTCATATTTTAAGTGAACTACCTCAAAAGATTTTTACAAAAGATAACTATTTATATCATTTAACTGGCACAAAGGAAGAATATGATTTAGATAATGAAAATAGGATTTATTTTGAATCATTATTAAAAGAACCATATGTATCTAATAATAAGTTTATTTTTAAAAAAGAAAACTTAAATGAAGGTTTTATGGCTCCTATTGATGTAAACTTTGTAGCTAAAGGTGGAATTGTTAATACTAATTTTAACGGTTCTATCAAGGTTATAAATAATTATTTATCAATGGCTTATTTATGGCAAGTTGTAAGAGTTAAAGGTGGAGCTTATGGATGTTTTGCAAAAGAATCATTCAATGAAGCAATTACATTTGCATCATATAGAGATCCTAATATAAAATCAACAATCGAGGCTTATAATGAAGTTCCTACTTGGATTAGTAATTTAGATTTAACTGAGGAAGAATTGACTCAAGCTAAGATTGGTGCTATTGGTCAACTTGATGATTCATGCCATGTTTCACTTAAAGGTAGTAGAGCTTTAGCAAGATTCCTTGCACACACATCACAAGATGAAATTAGACAAATTAGACATGAACTAATCAATTCATCTTTAAATGATGTTAAAGCTACAGCTAAATTATATAAAGAATCATTAGATAATGATGCTCTTTGTGTAATTGGTAATGAGAATACAATTAAAGAGAATAAAGAATTATTTAAGACTATTCGTCAATTGTTTTAAAGTGGTGCCTTATGGCACCATTTTTCTTTTTTTGTCATAAATTATCAAATTATAAAATTAATCATTAAAAAATAAGAAATTGTTATTGAATTTTGCCTTTATAAAACGATTTATTACAATTTTATATTTTAAAACAGTGTGAAGTATGTTATAATCGTAAGAGTGGAATTTTTATAAATTGGATGGTGAATTTATGTCAAAAATCGAAATTTCTGAGATCAGAAAAAGTGCTGATTCTTTGAAAGAATTAAATGAGGGGTATAAACTTTATCAAGCGCAAGACTACGAAGAGTTTGAATTTGAAATCGTTAGAATTCCAACTTTATCTTTTGTAGTAAGTGCTATTTTCCACGATGAAAGAGTTACTCTTACTTATGGTATTGGTAAAGATGTAAAAGGAGACTGTTTCTGCAACTTAAAAAATGGTTTATGTATGCACGAAATTTGTTTATTCTTTTGCTTAAGGGATAAGTTAAACACGTTATTTAAGGATAAAGAGAGCGAAGCTCAATTCTATGATTCAGCTAGACAAGATGAATTCATGCAAGATTTGATGGAAATTAATATTCAAAGAAATGTATTTGAATATATAATTAGACCTATTTTGTTTTTTAGAGAAGATAGACTTTGCTTAAAACTTGAATTTAATTGCCGTGATAGTAAGTATGATATTAAAAATCTTCCAGCTTTCTTAAATATGCTAGATAAGAAAGGTGTACTTACAATTGGCAATAAGAAGTTTACAATTGAATATAAATACTTTGATGCTGAATCTAGACAAGTTATTGACATGCTTTATTTAACAAGAGATTCACTACATCTTTTAAATGATATTAGTGAAGATAGTAAAGATAGACTTGATTTAAATGTAACATCAATTTCAACAGAAATTTTAAATGTTATGCACGGAATTTCTTTACGTCATATATACTATAATAATGGTATTTATGAGATGAAGGAATCATTTAGTGAATCAGCTCCAAAAATCAAATTATTACTAGATGATAAGAAGTTAACACTATCTAATAATGATTTTAAAATTGTAATTACAAAATCTAATTCTTATGTATTTGAACAAGATACAATTTATGTATTACAAAGTTCAGATTTAATGTTAGCTTCTTTACTAAACTTCTTAGTTGAGAAGAAAACACTTGATTTAAATAAGAATAATAGAGAAATTTTCTTGAATAATTTTTATCCATTATACAAGGATTTAATTTCAACATTTGAAAATGACAAGCGTAATGAAATTAAGATTAATACTTATTTAACATATGAAAAAGGTTCATTAAAGCTTCATTACGATGGAGACTTTAAAGATGATACTTTCTATTTAAAGAAGAAAAACTATAAATTATTAGTAAGAAATCTTGGTTTCCTAAAGACTAATGATTATAAGATTAATGATTTTGATACAATTTGCGATATTTTAAATACAAAACTAGATTTATTTAAAGAATATGGTGATTTATTTACCGATGAAGCAATTAAGAATCAAAAATTCTATAAGATGAATAGTAACAAGTTAAAGTTCCACTTAACAGGTTCTATTATTACTCTTACATTTGAAGGTATGAAGTATAACTCCGAAGAATTAAGAGATATCTTATTAGCTTATAAAGAAAATAAGCATTATGTTGAATTAAAGAATGGAACTATTATCTCAATAGATAAGGACACAGCCGAATTGTTTACAAAGCTTGTAAATGAACTTGGTATTGATAATATTTCAGATAATATTCAAATCCCATTGTATCAAGCTTACTTTATTTCATCTCGTTACAAGGATTTAATTGAATCTAACCAATTATTAGATAAGTTCTCTAACGATATGATGAATTATAATCAAATTGATTATAAATTAGATGATTCAATAAGCCAATATTTACGTGATTATCAATTACAAGGATTCAAGTGGTTAAAAATTTTATCAACGTATAATCTTGGTGGTGTTTTAGCTGATGACATGGGTCTTGGTAAAACATTAGAAGTTATTGCACTTGTTGATACATTCTATAAAGAAGGAAGTTCAATTGTCGTTGCACCAACATCATTAATTTTTAACTGGGAAATGGAATTTAAGAAGTTTGCTCCTCAAATTCCTGTTGAAGTAATATATGGACTTTCTCGTGAAGGCGAAAATATTAGAAATGCTTATAATGAGAAAAAAGTATTAATTACATCTTACGAATCACTTCGTATGGACATAGATAAATATGAAAATATGAAGTTTAAGACAATTATTGTTGATGAAGCTCAATTTATTAAAAACCCTGATGCTTTAAAGACACTTGCCTGCAAGAAATTAAAAGCTGAATCTAAGTTTGCTTTAACTGGTACACCAATTGAAAACTCATTAATGGATTTATGGTCAATTTTTGATTTCATATTACCTGGTTACATGAAGACTAAGAAGGAATTTGCTAAGATTTATGAAAACTTCCAAGATAAAGAATTGCTTCAAGAATTAAATAAGAAAGCTAGTCCATTTATTTTAAGAAGATTAAAATCTGACGTTCTTGATCTTAAAGAGAAAGTTGAAATTTATGCTTACTCTACAATGTCTGATGCAGAACGTAAATTATATGATAAATATTTACATGAAGCTCAAGAACAAATCACTTCAGAAGACTATCAAATTTCTCATGTTTTAAGCTTATTAACACGTTTAAGAGAATTAGCATGTGAACCTAGATTATTCTTAGATAATGTTAAAACTAAAAATAGCAAACTAGAAATGTTACTTGATATTGTACATGAAAAAATTGATGATGGACATAAGATGTTAATTTTCTCTCAATTCACATCAATGTTTGGATTTATTGAGGAACGTTTAAAAGAAGATAATATTAAATTCTTAGAATTAACAGGTAAAACACCTGCTAAAGATAGAATTGATTTAGTAAATGAATTCAACTCTAATGAAGATATTAAGGTATTCCTAATTTCATTAAAGGCTGGTGGTACTGGATTAACACTTACAAGTGCAGATACAGTAATTCACTATGATCCATGGTGGAATTTAGCAGCTATGAACCAAGCTACAGATAGAACATATCGTATTGGTCAAGAAAAGCAAGTTAATGTTATTAAGTTAATTAATAAAGATACAATTGAAGATAGAATTGTTGAATTACAAAATAGAAA
>AUXO011603017.1_pt1 | contig 12381 bp, 13 predicted proteins | sample 768731 | NCBI WGS metagenome assembly AUXO01 (sample SAMN02715735, study PRJNA202380) | gut metagenome | biome: sheep rumen | host: Ovis aries | place: New Zealand: Palmerston North | reverse complement strand
TCTACAAACTCTCTGAAGACTCCTTCGCCTCCATTTTTTTTCAAGGACACATTTGCAAGTTCCTTGACATAATCTGGAGCAGAGGCAGGTACACCTGCCCAGCCTACCTGTTTTAACAGACACATATCGTTGAGATCATCACCAATAAAGGCAATGTCTTCCATCCCTATAAGTATTTCTTCACAAAGTGACTTGGCAATAGCCACCTTGTCTTTAACACCCATGAATAGATAGTCTACCTTAAGCTTTTCTGCTCGTCTTCTAACAATCTCCGTATCTTCGCCTGTCAGTATGCCAACGGGTATGCCAAGATGGTGGGCAAAAAGGACTCCGGCACTATCATAGGTGTGGAACTTCTTCAGTTCAATGTTCGTTCCGTCGTAGTACATTCCACCATTTGTCCAAACCCCATCAATATCTGTTAATATTAATTTCGGTAATTTCATTTTAAGTTTGCTAAATTTTTTGCAGGAGTTCCTACTAAGATTGAATTGGCGGGAAAACTATTCATTACAATGCTATTTGCTCCTATTATACTATTATCTCCAATGCTTACATCTCCTAGAACCATAGAGCCTGCATACATCACCACGTTATTCCCAAGTTTGGGACGACCGCCGTTTTTATCTCCCAGCGTGCAGTTTTGATGAATCAGACAATTATCTCCTATTACACAACGAGCTCCAATAACGCTGCCACACCCGTGATTAATACGAAATCCTTTTCCTATTGTTGAACTGTAAAAAATTTCCATCTGCCCAACATCTCTCCCAACCAATGCATAGATGTCAGCATCGTACTTAAAACTGTTGTTTTCTGGTAAGAGAAAGCATTCATGTGCTAATCGATACATTAAGATAACAAGTAGCTGAGGAGTTAAAAGAATCTTCCTTTCATTTATACACTTATCTTCTGGATACCATCTCTTATAATCGAAGAAAAAAGCATTAAAAGCTCTCTCATATAACTGTTCTTCAAAAGATGGGTAAATCCCCCCCAAGAATCCATTTTACTTTTCACCAAATTGTATATAAACGAAAACTTATCCATTACTGTATATCCTTTTGATAAATCACTTCGTTCTTTGGAATGTCATTGAGCAATTTCTTTCCAACCACACACTCTAATTGATCCCATTTAAAGCCGTCTCCTGGGGAAAGCATGTGTAGGTCGTTTTCTGATATTATTTCACCTTTCTTCATATCTCGCAGAGTAGCAATTGAACGCTCTAGTTTTATTTTTGACCCAGTTACACTCTTATCTATATATAAATCTTTTGTTCCAAGCCATCTTTCACACACTCTTATATCCCGAACCATTCTTCTTACACCGTCAGGTCCTAAAGAGCCAGCTTGGTCAGTTCCCTTCATATGACGGTCAATAGTAATATGTTTTTCTATCACTTCTGCTCCCATTCCCACGGCAACAACAGGTGCAGAAATACCAATTGTATGGTCTGAGAATCCTATACGGTACTGAGGATAGTTCTCTTTGAGATATAGAATAGTATTGAGATTGAGGTTATCTGGTTCGGTTGGATATTGGCTTACACAATGAAGGATTGTGATTTCACTGTGATAACGGGTAATGACCTCAAGGGCCTCATCTAGTTCTTTTTTCCCAGCCATACCTGTTGAAAGTATGATGGGAATCTTAGTTTCAGCCATTGCTGCAAGAAGAGGCAGATTTGTCAAATCGCGACTTGCCACCTTCAAATAGTCTGGTGTGAATAGTTTTAACAAAGACAGACAGCCCTTAGCACAAAGCGTTTCAACAAAATCCAAACCTTTTGCTTTAGCATACTTATAAACCTCCAAGTGCTCCTCATCGGATAGTTCCAAAACAGCACGGTGTTCACCGTATGTGCGACCAAACGAATTAGGGGTATCGTATATGCGATTCATCTGAGAAGTTGATAATTCTTCGTTTAAATCGCGTTTCGTCAACTTAACCGCATTGATAGGCTTTAGGCTTAGGCCAAAAACTTCCTCCTTGACAGGACGACAGACCAAATCGACAATCAACTTGGCTATATCTACTGACCCATTATGATTTTGGCCAATTTCGCCAATGATATAGGTTTCACCTTTTTTTATCATAACTTTATTATTTTTGATTATTTGATATCATGTTTTTCATAGATTCCTGCAGTTCTTTATGGGAATCAATATAATCTACAACATCCTTCAAGTTAAAATCAGAATTGGATTCGTAAAGATACACGTATGCTTTTTGTGCATTCTCGAAATCCTCAGGGTTATCTACTGTCAGGCGGATGTCATTACGTCCCTGAAGAAAATCAGGACATTCAATCCATTCACAGTTATATTCATCTGGGTGCGAATAGATATGGATAGTCACATGCTCGTGAGCGGATTTTTCATCGGTTGTTGACGCTACTCGTTTTAATGCGTCAAGAGTCACAAATTCTCCCCAGAAACCAAAATGTGTTTTAATAGAGGGCGTATTGTTAATGCGATAGCCTATATAATCGGCATTACTATTTTTTGCTTTGTCAATAAGAGCAACTACACCATGCCAATCCAAAAAAGGGTTGTCAGAGCATATGCGTATAATGCCATCCACGCTGTTTGCCTCAGCAGCCCCTATAAAACGACAAAGAACATCTTCCTCAGAGCCTCTAAAAACTGTTATGTCTCGGTTATTTAAAAAAGATTCAAGTTTATCATTATTTGGATTTACTGAAGTAGCGACAATAATCTTTGCGTTTTTTATTCTCTGCAAATTATGGATCACAGTTTCCAGCAATGTCTTCCCTCCGTAAAATTCTTTAAGAATTTTACCAGGCAAACGGGTAGACCCTAAACGGGCCTGTATAATAATTCCTATGTTCATATGTTTTTGTTTTTTACTTGATTTCCCAACAAATGTGCAATACTTGCTGATATAGAATCTTTTGTCTTATGAGAAACCAGCGGGTGAACCGCCCCTATGTTTGGGGCTTTAGGCTGTGTGGATGACCTTCTGCCCCATCGCGACAATTATGGTTCACAATAAAGTGTTCAGGTTTTGTGATTTCTTCATCTCCCCTCCACCTGCCATGTTCCAAAAGGCAATCAGAATGCGCGTAAGTTCTGATGGTGATATGCCGCAGATAATAACTATTTCCCAAACCACTTAGGATTAGGCCAATTATATTTCTCGTTCAAAGATTCTCTATCTCCACTACATTCTATATGAATGGACATGCATTCAGATTCGAAACCATCTGCATACTCCGTATTATAACATGGCTTTGCCTGATTAACCAATACCTTCTCTACTTCAGACAGACCGTCATCATAAGAGAATAGGGCGTATGAATATACTATCTCATCCTTACTGGGGGCATAGCACCCTTTTCTTGCCCATTTCTGGTGGTCGTTCCTGATATGGTCGCCAATACGTTCCTTGATATTTCCTATCCCAATATATACTAGGAGATAATTGGCAGGGCCCTGTGGATTTTCCATTCTTCGTGCGAATGCTGCGTAAACTCCATCTTCATCCACATCGGGAACATCAGTATGATATCCCGAGAAGTCAAGGTTTGCATTAATCACCTGCTTGACGAACCTCTTTTGTTTCCTGCTTTCAGCAAGTATATCTGATAAGTGCTTCATATTACTATGTTTATTTTCTTACTTTATAGTTAAACTGCACTCTTGTTTTGTTGCAATCTCGTTTCAAGAACAAAAATAATGTTTTACGGTAACAATCTACTAACACTTTTATTAAGCCAACACTTGACCGTGTGACATATCTGCATAAAATCAGAATAGGTATCTACATACCAGCAACTTCCGCCATCAGACATAATAGTGGTGAGCGAGTCATGCTGTAGTTCTCCGTATAGTCCAATCTTATAAGTATAATCACTAGTATAGTTGATATCAAAATGGTGAAGTGGATGGATGGTTCCATTACATGCTCTGGCATCATAATCGTAACGCAAATATGATGGTTCTAAAGCCAAGGCCACCTCAAACACCCTCGCTGCTATTACCTTTGTAGGGTCGCTGAAATCTAAGCTCTTTGCCTGTGCTGCATACGTTGATTTTTTTAGGTCTAAGGTCTGGGCAATAGACATGGCATGGGATATTATTACATCATCAAGTTGATTATCCCTATAGTTGATATACACCTTGTCCTTGCCAGAGGCATCGGTTTTGGTATATAGGGCAAACGGGAATGCGAAACTTACAATCTGATTGCTCTTGACAATGAACGCCCTCTTCAGTTTATCAGTATCAACATACAGATAAGGTAGTTTTACCTGTTTAGGGTCTTCGCACATGCCCCAAGTGTTTATTCGTTCAAGCAACTTCAATAATGTGATAACAAAGCTCTTCGGATTTGTTATTTTCGCATCCAGATTGGCTGCTTTCATACTGCCAAAGGAATGATAGTACTCCATCCAACACGCTCATTTGTTATTGAGTACAAGATTTGCAATATCTTCCACCTTGTCAATCAAATCCTCCTGATCCAGATTGCCGAGTTCCAACACCTTCATAATTTCGAGCATCTTTTCTTTTTGCTCATCTGTCATTTTGATACGACTGGCATACAATTCTATTGTTTCCCGCAAAGAAAGGGCTTTCTTGGCCTCTGTAAACTTCAATGCTATCTCTGCTAGTTGTGCATCAGTAGGTATAGTGATGGTCATGCGATGCTCAGTCTTTATCTGATTCCAACCGTTCCTAATTTCAACAGGAATTGTAGGTTTATCACCACATATTACAAGATAACTTTTGATAAAAGAACGTGTAAGCATGGTATAGATAGAGTTACGATAGTGATAGTCGTCCTGAATGCCATCGGTGACACATACGACGTATGGGAACTCCAGACCCTTGGAGTTATAACGATTACTTACAAACAGCTGACCTTCAATTGTCTCCTTAGTTTCATAAGCCTTGTTTACATCCCATCCTATTTCATCTTGAACAGCCATGTCTAATACATTGGCACGTCTGTATATTTTCTTATTGTCGTCAATAAAGATGATTGCAATATCATCTGGCATAACCTTGCCATTGGTTTCTTGTTGAAGTCGCTTTATTAAAGTACAAATATCATGGGCCAACTTCTCGTCGGAAGACAGAGAGAATTCTATACTTTCATAGTTCTCGTCATCGCCATTAAACCTGCTGACTGGCTCTCGAGAGAGAGTGAGGGTATTGGCTTCTTTTACTACGCTATAGCCACATGTCTCCCAATCAGCATCGTCGAGCCAACGATAACGCTGGCTTTCGAAAAGACCCAGCCCCAAGGCATGCGCAAACATCAACGTATCAGGTGAAGTGCGGTAACACTTACCCAACAGGAAATCTGCTTTATATGCTTTTTCTATATGCTCAGCAAATATGGACTGGAATATATCTCCTGCCAAATAGACTTGCTTGCGTGCAACTTTCTGACACAGGTCAAAAAATGGTTCGTCAAAATCCTGACTTTCGTCAACAATAACATAATCGAAGCAAGGCTCAAAGTCCTCCATCTCGTTAAGCCGCTGTAGAGCCATCTTACAAAGACTATTGAAGGATGTATTGTAAGAGAAACCTTGAAAAAGGATACCATAATGATAGCAGATGTAACTGTACAAGCCTGTGTTATAGTCATAACTGCGCCCCCAGGCGTTTGTACACCAAAGGCGTTTATTCCATGCAATTTGCTTATTCACTTTCATGTCGTCAAAGAATTTCTCCAAACGTTCATGAAGTTTAGTCGCAAGTATCTTATTATGACAGGTAAAAAATATCTTATATTGTTCTTTGTCCAAGTACAACTCCTTAATCTTATGAAGCAATAATTCCGTCTTTCCTGTTCCAGACAATCCTTGTATCTTAACAACTGGCTGATTGAGTTTCTGATAGATAAAGCGTGTTTGGTCGCCGTCAAATAGCTGTATTTTATGTTTTACCTTTTCCAAAAGGGTCTGCGGTACTTCATTGCCTACACGGTCTATCTCATTGGGAATACCAATACAGAGAGCTATCAGTAACTCCGAATGACGTTTATCGAGTTCGTCGGTGAGAGTCAGTTTCTTTAACAGTGTTTGTAAATCATCAAGTTCAGATTCTGAGCAGTCATCTAACAAAGCATCTTTTATTTTACTATAGGGGCCAAGAACCGGTCGGTAATTATACTTGCGGTATAGATAGGAGATGGCCTCTTCGACATCTTCACAATAATATTTGAAAGTTTCCTCATCAGACTGACGAACCAAACATAGACGGTATCCAGCTATCATAAGTACAAAATTTGAATTGTACTCATCATTGTCGGTATCAGTAACAGGGAAACGCTGCAAATATACTCGTTTATGTTCTTTGTTGCTATACTCATTGAGTTGGTTTACCCACAAAGGTTCCTGGCCCTGTGGATATTCCATGTCGCTATAGAAATAACTTGATGCGTTCATCTTTACGTTCTTCTCGGTTCTTAATTTACGCTATAGTTATAGTGAGAACTGGTTTCATAGTCATAGGCACTTACACTGTTGCCATTGACATTGAATGTTATATGAGAGCTTGTCTCATAATCATAACAGTCCACTCTACTTCCTTGTACATTAATGGACACATGTGATGATGTCGGATGGTCATACATTCCTTGGGTATTGCCTGATATAGCGCCACCTCTATTATAGTCCCAAAAGATAGGCGTATTAGTCTCTACATTAGAAGAAGAGACTGTAATATGTTTGCCCTGCTGATAATCATATACACCATTATATTGATGTTTGTTCACCATCACAGCTGCAACAACAGCAAAACAAGCCCGTTTATTCGTTTCCATACAGATTTTTATAATTGGTTTCATGTTTCAAGGCTTAGGTTTCAGGGATTCGCTGCGCGAAGAAATCTATAAAAATTTTGCTCAAAATCTATCACTTCGTAGAGTGTAGAGTTTAAGGCTTAGAGTCAGTTCAACAAGTTTAAGTCTCATGTCTACTATGTGCGAGACAATGATGCGGAATCACTTGTACGGTAGCTCTTCTGGGCGGCTTTTCACTATTACCGTAAAACTGGGAAAATGTTCGAGGTCGTAGGTGAAGTTCTCATCGTAGGTCAAAGCATATTTTCTGTCGGAAAGCAAAACTGCCGGAATATGGTCGCGGTCTTCATTATTTGAACGCAACTTCTTCTCTACCGCTTTCGTGAAATATTGACTCTTAAAATCCTTAATCAGCTGATTGGATATGCGCACCAACCGCCCTTCCTTAGTCAGCGTATTGATAATCATTGATATCGAAGTTGAACCAGATGAATCGCGACAGGAACGAATGTACTCGGTCATCAACTTCTGTGATACTACAAGATAGGCCCGGTCATCATCTTTGCCCTTGGATATCTCATGATTGTCCATCAGCCAACGGATTAACTCCTTATACTCTGGGTCGGCGGGATTGGCAAACTTGCTGGCTATATTATTGTCAATAAATATATCACGCTTCATCGCTTACAGCCTCCATTGCTATATCCATCACATCGAGCATGTAGGTCTCGAAGAAATCTTTTGGCGCTCCAAGTATCTGACCGCTTCTGGTAAAGCGAATCTGATGAAGCTGGCTGGCATCACGCTCTTGTGAAAGGTAATAAACGCGGAGATCGTCTTCTTTAAGCAACCCCTTGACTATTGCCAAGCGAAGACGGTTTAACAGGTATTCGCTGTGGGTCTCTACCACATAGTTCTTTGTCTCGGTAAGCTGACGTACAAGATAGTCGGCATAATTGGCCTGCGCATTGGGGTGAAGGTGAATCTCTGGCTGTGCAGCAAACAGGGTTGACTCTTCTCCAAGTTCTATGTCGCCAACAATGACAGGCAACAACTGCGAGATGCCAAATCCTACATCTGTGAGGAGTGCCGTAGGACCGTCCTTGTGTATTGTAACTCCTATCTTGAACTGGCCACTGCCAATACGCTCGGGCTCTATGTCGTAGAGCACTCCCATGGAGCGCATGGCTTGGATGAGCGACTCATAATAAGTGCGGTTATTTTCGCGCCACTGGAGCAACTGGTTGACAAAACCCTTGCCTGAGGCGTGTATCTTGCCGTTGGCAAGGCTTTCTTCCAGATAGGTGCGCTCACCTGGCAGACGATAGGAACTGACGAAGTTCATCTTGTCATGATAGCGGCGTATAAGATCTATAATCTGTCGGTTGACGAGACCAAACGCAACTGATGCTTTCATACTGTCAGGACAGATGACGCCATTCTCATATATCTGAAGCGGAATCTCGTGAACAGTTGTCTGCTCCTTATAGCCTGCCATGAAGTCCTCTGCTACGTTCTCAGCCTTATGAAAGGACTTAAACAGTTCAGCAGTACGGTAGATGTCAGTCATCAAAAGCTCTAAACCGTGAATATCGCGGTTCTGCCTCTCCCGAGGGCGATAGTCCATCGTCAGCAAATACTCGGCGTCCTCACCCTTACGGCTTACTTTGACGTCGAAATGGTGCGAGTGGGCTTCATACTGTCTCAACACGGCCTGATTGCTGACATCACTGTTTGTCCAGGTTGTTGTTATCTCTACTGGAACGTCGTTTTCGACAAGGGTGAAACCGATGGTCATAGGAAGTGTCCGGTCGTGAGCATATACCATCTCGGAAAAATTGCCCATATTGATATAACGCCCATTGGCAGAAAACTCATAAGGGAAGCGAGGGGATTGTAAAGCCCCTAATACGCCATACACCAAAGAACTTTTTCCTGTGCTGTTTGCACCGGTAAGTAACGTTAGTCTTCCTAGCTCCAGATTCTGTTCCTGAGAGAAGCACTTGAAGTTGCCCAGTCTGATATGCTTTAACTGTATCATATTACTTTTAACGCTCCAACTTTACTTTTGAAATATCTACTACCTTCAGACGAAAGCCCTCGGATGTTACAGTACGCTCAAGTTGCTGCAAGGCTTCGTCGGGAATCCTCCCATTAACAAGTTCGACAACCACCCTGTCGTCTCCTTTCACCGCAAACAAGTCAGCACGAAGTGTAGCAGAAATGGGATACAGAGTCTTTGTCTCGTAGCCTCGCTGACGATAGTCGTTGACCAGTTGCTCAACGACCATCATCTGCAGGTGTTTTCTCACATATTCTTTTCTTATTATCAATTCAGCATTCATATAACGCAAATTTTTCTTGCTTTTTCTTATTCTTTTAATATCCCGCCTAAATCTTCGGCTTATACTGGTTAAGCGTTGTAGTTGACGAATCCCGAAGACCGTGAGATAAGGGCAAAGTCAGCGTCTCTAACGTTATTTCATGATGACAACACTTGCACCGTCGAGCATGGGACGCGAGAGTTTCCAAGTGGAGGGGTCGCGGCGGGAGATGGGGCGGAACTTGATGTGGAAGCCATGGAGATGGCGACTCGTGTCGAAGTCGTCGGGATTTTCCACGGAATCGCTTTGTACACCGATGTGAAAACTGCCGAGATCGGGAATGACAATCTCTTCACCATCCAGCAGATGGTCGCGCATCACATCGCACAGCTCGGTTAACTCAAGGATGACATCGGCGGGCTTGGCAGAACAGTTGCGGGAGATTTCCTCGGAGAACTGATCGAATCCAACGTGTTCTGTCTTTCGGGAACGGGCATAATAGCGATTCTCTGTCCGCATGAGATTCACCACTTCCGCTGGCGCGAGCCATGTGGTGGTCACCTTGCCTTTTGATGGTTTAAGTACCGTGATTTTCATGTTTTGTGTTACTCCGTGATTGTCAAAAAGACAAATCCCAATCTCCCTTCACCTCTTATAACGCGTTGAGGCAAAGGTGATTACGGGATTCGGAGTTGTAATTAATGCCGAAATCGGTCATTTTATGGGTACAAAGGTACGGGTAAGTGAGCATAAATGCAAATAAAACTTGTTTTATTTTGTTTGGTCGAGCGGGAAAAAGTTTTATTGAAAGTTTACCAAAATTACAACTTATATACTTTAATATCCCAGAATGAATTTTCTGTTGTAAAAGAACCTTTATATTTGAGATTCAGTTCTTTATAATTATCTATATTTACAGCAGAAAGAATATATTGGCACCCTAATTGTTTTAGTGCATCTGTGTTAATATCCAAATGAGATATTCTTTTATTTGAACTTTTGCCATAGATGTAATGTCTGCCAAGTTCTGAAGAAAAAATATAACATCTATTTCCATAGTTATCAAAGTAATCCTTAATGATTTCGGACTCGTCTAACTCTGTTTTTATTACCTCTCGAAATTTGTGCTTATATTCAAGATTGTAGTTGGCTATAGATGTATCTAAAGTATGGAAACCATTAAATTCTGCAACAGCAGGATACATTCCAACACTTACTACCTTTGTTTGATAATTAGGTTCTGCATGTATTGACTTAAATATCACTTTAAATAATTCTTTGTCATAAAATTGTGCAAAAGTTGGATTTTTGTCTATTTTACCATTTTTTATGTGAGATAAATTAATTAGATATTCTTTGTTAGGTACAACTACAGAATAGGAGCCAAGGATTAATGCTATTGCAAAAAGCACTCTAAGTTTCTTTTCGTAGAATATATGCATGCATTTAGCTAAAAGTACCAGAAGAATTGCCGGATAAAGGAAATAAAACCTATCAAACTGAAACATGGAGAATAATTTGACAGGAAGAACCTGAATAACTTTTCCTGCAAAACAGCAAGATACTATTATAATTAGTGATATCATCAAAATTCTTAAACATTTATCTGTTCTCCAGAATTTGGAAAATACGAAACAAAATAGAAGAATAATAAATAAGGCCTCGATATTACCCGCATGATATTGACCATGGATTATAATGTCTACAATATATTTTATGGCTTTTCCAAACGTCATTCCCATATTAAACTCAACTCTATGTGATATCATATTCGTTGGATGTATATAGTTGATAATCACGTTATATAAGTTGAATAAAAAAATTGTACTAATTAGTAATAATGCATATGTTGGATATTTGGGAATATTTTTATTTTGAATAATATGCAGAAATATAGATACAAAAAGTAAAATGCAAACAGCATAGCCTCCTAATACCAAAGAACTATATAGAGCATAGACTGTTATCCACAAGAAACTTTCCTTAATCTTGACATTATTATATAAGTTTAATATTGCATATGTAACCAATGGAATACCCGCAGCAGATAGCCCATAGTCGGTATAGTAATTAATAATGCTAAAAAGGAATGCGACGATAAAAGAGATAATATGTTTTTCTTTTGCAATATAATTGTAAACCAACAAATACATTCCAACGAAAGCCAAATAACGAACTAATAGCATATTAACTATTATTGTCCAATATGGAGAGAACAAATAAAGTAAGACTGCTTTAATGCTGAAAGGAGATACAAAGGAAGATCTTGGCATGCCATCAAGAATAGGCAGGTTCCCGTTAAATGAAAATAGCAATCCGTTTTCTTCTACCATTTGGTTGTGTGCAACACTTAAGTCAAGAAAATCATGTATAGTTAGATAGGCATATTCACCTTGCAAAATATACGGTAACATATATAATAGAAGCACAAAGAATCCAAAAATGTACACCTTTTGGGGAGAACAAAAATGTTGGCGATCTTTCATTATATATTTATTTTATCCATTACAACAAAGTTCGGACGACCTTTAACCTGATCAAAGATCTTACCGATATATATACCCACAATTCCCAATTGCATCATAAGAAGGCCTCCAACAAACCAGATGGAGAAGACGGTGGTGGTGAATCCTGCCAATTGAATGATTCCTGTAAAATAGGCTATTATATTATATAAGGCGAGGAGCATTGCTATTACAGAGAATGTTATCCCGAAATTTACCATTATTCTAAGAGGCTTATTCGTGTTTGAAATGATTGAATTAAATGCCTGTTTGAAAAGTTTATGCAATGTGTAAGATGATTTGCCTTCTGCCCTTTCCGCATGCTCAACAGGCATCTTTGTGCTCTTAAAACCTAAATAACGCGTTAAGGTGCCTAATCCTCGCGTTCGTTCAGGCATGGCTACGTATTGCTTAATAACATCTATCTTATAAATGCCAAAATTTGCTACTGTACTATCTGTCTTAATGTCTCCAAGATAATCTAAAACAGTGTGGAATGCTTTTGACGACATTCGTTTAAGGAATTTATCTTGGCGATGAATTCGCTGCCCTAAAACAATATCCCAACCTTCTTGTGCCTTAGCATATAAATTCGGTATTTCCTCAGGCCTGTCTTGTAGGTCGCAGTCCATAATTACAATCCACTCTCCTTTTACAAACGTACAACCTGCCGTGATTGCATTATGTTGGCTGAAATTACGACTTAAATTTAAGCCTTTCACACGGTTATCTTTCTTACATTCTTTTTGAATAGCCAACCATGTGTTATC
>AUXO010327432.1_pt1 | contig 12382 bp, 8 predicted proteins | sample 768731 | NCBI WGS metagenome assembly AUXO01 (sample SAMN02715735, study PRJNA202380) | gut metagenome | biome: sheep rumen | host: Ovis aries | place: New Zealand: Palmerston North | reverse complement strand
ATGATTTTCCATATGTATGATTTGGAACATTATAGAGATGAATCTAATGGTTTCTATCTAGATGTTGAAGAAGAATTACCAGGAAAAATAACAAGAACAGATGAAGATTTAATTGAAGAGATTAAAAGAATTAGCAAAGAGTTTACATATGATGATAAATATAAAAGATTTAATGAAAAATATAATTATCTAGATGATGGTAAAGCAAGTAGTAGAGTTGTGAAGAGAATTATAGAAAAATGATAGACTTGTAAGAAAAGGAGAATTAAAATTTGGAGAAAAAAGAATTTACAAAGGTGCACTCGCTTGAATTAAAAGGAATTGCTATTATTATGATGATGTTTCATCATTGTTTCTGGGGGGCAAGTTTATTTAATAATTTTAATGTTTCATTTGCACCACTTGGACAAGAGTTTGTAGTTAATATGTCATTGATTTTTAAGATTTGTGTTAGTATATTTGCATTTATAACAGGATATGGTTTAATTATTTCTTTAAAAAAATTAAATGAAAAATATGAGTGGACTAAAAAGCAAATTTTTAAATGGAATATTTCCAGAATAATAAAAACATTATCTGGATTTTGGATAATTGCAATTTTAGCATATATAATTTGTCAGTTTATAGATGGAAGAACAGGAGCGGTATTCTTTAATAATAAGCCAACATTATTAGGAGGAACACAAATTTTGACTAACTTCTTTGGGCTAAGCAATTTGTTTCACTTAGATAATTTTTGTTCTGCATGGTGGTACATGAGTGTAGCAATATTATTTATTATTGTAATTCCAATCTTTGCTAGATTATTCAAAAAATATGGTTATTTTATTGTATTTACAATTGTTATAGCATTGCCTAGAGTATTTGGACTACAGTATGAAAATAGTTCGTTTATTTCTTTTTTAATGCCTGTATTATTGGGAATGTGGTGTGCTGAAAAAAATGTAATTGTAAGACTAGCAAATTACAGAATAATTAAAAATAATGTAATTTGGAATAAGATTATAAAATTTGTAATAGAAACAGGGATAATAATTTTTGTATCATTTTTATTTATACAGCTTCCAAAAAATAATTTCTATGAAATAACATATGGTATAATACCTGTTTGCTTTATTGCATATTTATATGAGTTTTATTTAGACTTACCAGTAATGAAGCTGGTATTAAAATTTTTGGGAAAACATGCAATGAATGTTTTTTTGATACATGAATTTATAAGGACATATTACTTAAATGAATATATATATTCATTTAAAAATTTTATAAAGATAGCAATGATGTTATTGGTAATTTCTTTAGCAATATCAGTAGTATTAGAATTGTTCAAGAAATTAATTAGATATGATAAATGGATAGCGAAATTGTTAAGCATTGTTGATAAAAGAATAAAGGAATAAATGTGTAAGGAGAGAATTGTGAGAAGAAATATATTAGAAATACTAGAAGAAATAGGAAACAAATATCCAAATAAAATTATTTATGAAGATATAAATAGAGGAGATACATATAAAGAATATATAGAAAATTGTAAAAAAATTGGTACCGGTATTGCAAATAAGGTAAATAAACTACACAAACCAATTGCAATTTTTATAGATAGAACTGTAAATTGTTTGGAAACAATGATGGGAGTTACTTATAGTGGAAATTTTTTTATAGTGTTGGATACTAAATCTCCAAAAGAAAGAAATAATTTAATCATAAATACATTTCCAGAAATTACCATCATAACTGAAGAAAAAAACAGCAAGAAACTTCAAGAATTAGAATTTGAAGGAGATGTTTTACTGTATGAGGAATTAATAAAGACTGCTGTAAATCAAAATAAGTTAGATGAAATAAGCAATAAAATTATTGATACTGATCCTATGTTTATGCAATTTACATCAGGTTCTACAGGGGTCCCAAAAGGAATAGTTATATGCCATAGATCAGTAATAACATATGCATATAATATCATGAGAACATTCAATATTAATGAAGAAACTATATTTGGAAATGAACCACCATTTTATTTTAGTATGTCTACTCTTGAAATTTATACAACAATGATAAGTGGAGCAACAATGTATATAATACCTAAAATGTATTTTTCTTTTCCAATAAAATTATTGGAATTTTTGAAAGAAAAGAAAGTAAATACAATTTATTGGGTACCATCTGTACTTTGTATAGTTGCAAATATGAAGGCTCTTGATGAAATAGAGCTTCCTGATTTGAAGAAGATATTATTTGCAGGTGAAGTTATGCCAGTAAAACAACTAAATGTATGGATTGAACATTTACCAAATGCTATGTTTGCAAACTTATGTGGACCAACAGAAATTACTGATATTTGTACATATTATATTGTTGATAGAAAATTTAGTAATGATGAAAGCTTGCCTATAGGCAAAGCATGCTATAATTGTGATGTGATTATAATAAAGGAAGATGGAACACAAGCTAAACAAGGTGAAGAAGGAGAACTCTGCGTAAGAGGTTCATTCTTAGCATTAGGATATTATAATAATCCTGAAAAAACAAATTCAGCTTTTATTCAAAATCCACTTAATAGTGTATATCCTGAAATTATTTATAAAACAGGTGATATCGTAAAGGAAAATGAAAGAGGAGAAATAATATATATTTCGAGAAAAGATTTTCAAATAAAACATATGGGATATAGAATAGAACTAGGTGAAATTGAAAACGCAATTAATAATATAGATGGAATTATAGCATGTGCATGTGTATATGACATGAGAAATAAAAAGATTGTTTTGTTTTATCAGGGTAAAGAATTAGAAGAAAAAGATTTATTAAACGAAGCTAAAAAAAGATTACCTAATTATATGTGTCCAAATGAAATAAAGAAAATAGATAGAATGTTTTATAATGCTAATGGAAAAATAGACAAAAACAAATTGAAATCTATGATTTAAGTTGTTAATAGAATTGTAATATGAAAACATTGAATTTTAAAAGAAAAAGGAGAAAATTATTATGGAAAAATTATTAGAATTATTAAAAGGAATAAAACCTGATGTGGAATTTGAAGGAAATGAACATCTAATAGATAATGAAGAATTAGATTCATTATCTATTGTTGAAATTGTAGCAGCAATTGATGATGAATTTGATGTTGAAATAGGAGTTAAAGATATTGTTCCAGAAAACTTTAATTCTGTAGAAGCACTTTGGAACTTAATTCAAAGATTAATGGAAGATTAATTTATAGTAATAGAATCATAAAAGAAAAAGGGGATAAAAATGGCAATAAATTCTTTGGGGTTTCTTTTGTTTGTTGCAATAGTTTCGCTATTATACTTTATTTTACCTAAAAAAATAAAATGGTTTGTACTTCTTGCATCAAGTTATGTATTTTATTGGTTAAATAGTAATTGGTTAATTATTTATATGATAGTTACATCTTTATCAATATATCTAATTGGTTTAAGACTAGGAAGTATTGAAAAGAAAAGAAAAATATTATGTAAGAGTGAGACGGACAAAGAAAAGAAAAAAATAATAAAGGCAAAAGCAGCAAAAAGAAAAAAAATAGAAGTATTTTTAGCGATTGTAGTAAATATAGGAATATTAATCGCATTAAAATATTGTAATTTCCTAGCAGGGAATTTGAATTCGATTTTTGAATCATTTAATATTTCAATTAATATACCATTGCAAAATATAATCTTACCGCTAGGAATTTCATATTATACTTTACAAGCAATAAGTTATATTGTTGATGTATATAGAGGTAAATATGATCCAGATAAAAATATAGGAAGGTTAGCTTTATTTGTATCATTCTTTCCACAAATGGTTGAAGGACCAATTGGAAGATATGATGAGTTGGCTAAACAATTATATGAACCTCATAAATTTGAATATAAAAGAGTTAAATTTGCATTACAATTAATGATGTGGGGATATTTTAAAAAGATTGTTATAGCTGATAGAGCAGGTCTATTTGTAAACGAAGTTATAGGAAATTGTGATAAATATGCTGGAATACCAATTTTTTTTGCAGCAATTTTATATACTGTTCAAATTTATGCAGAATTTTCAGGATGTATAGACATAGTAAGAGGCGTTGGACAAATATTTGGAGTTGATATGGCTGAGAACTTTAAAAGGCCATTCTTTTCAAAATCTGTACAAGAATTCTGGAGAAGATGGCATATTACACTTGGAACATGGTTTAAAGACTATGTGTTTTATCCAATTTCGTTCTCTAAGTTTAACTTGAAAATATCTGGTTGGGCTAAGAAAACATTTAAAAATAATTATTTTTCTAAGATCATCCCTACAATTATAGCATTATTAATAGTATGGTTTGGTACTGGTATATGGCATGGTGCCAGCTGGAAATATGTGGTATATGGATTGTATTATTATATAATTATGGTATTGGGAATGCTTTTGGAACCATTAGGGAATAAGTTAATAAAATTGTTTAAAATAAATAAAGATAACTTTAGTTATAGATTATGGCAAATGTTTAGAACAACAATGTTTGTTGTGTTTGGAATGTTATTATTTAGATCAGTGGATTTAGGAAATTTTGGAACATTAGTAAAAAATATGATTTCATTAAATAATTTGGAAATGTTGTCAAATGGAAAACTATTTAATATTGGTCTACAAAATGGTGATTTTAATATTCTTGTAATTGGAATAATTATTATTTTTGTAGTTGATTTATTACAAGAAAGAGGACATAATCTAAGAGAGAAAATATCTAATCAAAATATTATATTTAGATGGACATTATATTATGCATGTTTTTTTGCAATAGTAATATTTGGAATATATGGTGCAGGATATAATGCAAGTGATTTTATATATGGACAGTTTTAAGGAAGGATAAGAGATGAAAAAGAAAATTTTGGTAATAGTTAGAATTATTGCTTTTTTTATAATTGGTTTGGTTATATTAAGATGTCTAACAAAGGTGTTTGTTCCCAAATGGGTTAGTCAAGTTGATCCGGCATCTCCAAGATTTCATGAATTTTATTCTCAGAAAAAAGATTCGCTAGATGTATTAGTTATTGGAAATAGTGACGTTGGAAGAGGATATTCACCAATTGAAGTTTGGAAAGATTATGGTATTACAAGTTTTAATATAGGAACATCAAATCAAACAATGCCTTTTTCTTATTATATTTTAAAAGAAGCGTTGAAATATCAAAAGCCTAAAGTGGTTGTTTTAGATATGGATGTTTTGTATGAAAAAACTAACGCACCTGAGGGTGAATACAGAAAATTATTTGATAATTTAAAGCTAGATGATGTTAAAATTGAAGCGGTTCTTGATGCTAAAGTTCAAGCAGAAGACCAATTATCATATTTTTTTCCTATTTTAAGATTTCATTCTAGATGGAATGAGTTAGCAAGTAGAGATTTTAAAAATGCAAAAGAAAATAATTATTCAAATCTTTCTTTTATGGGAATGGCTATGAATTGTGATGTTAATCCTTATATTGATAAAACTAATTATATGAGGGAGAACGGAAAAAGTGCTGAGATATTGGAAAGTAATTTATATTATTTAGATAAATTTGTTAATCTTTGTAGGGAAAATAATATACAATTGTTATGGGTAGAGTTTACTTCTGCAACTTCTTGGTCAATGCCGAAAAGTAATAGGACACAAGAAATTGCAAATCAATATGGTATTCAATTCATAGATTACAATTTGAAACCTATTATGGAAGAGGCGCAAATTGACTTGCTGAAAGATACGGCGGATAAGGGAAATCATTATAATGTTTATGGAGCAGAAAAGGCATCAAAGCATCTTGGCAATGTTTTGATAGAAAAATATAATTGTACAAGTCATAAAAACAATAAAAAAATTTCAAAAAAATGGAAAAAGGAAGTTGAAAAATATAATAAAAACAAAAAGAAACTTGAGAAAAAGATAAAAGATAATGGAAACCAAAAGCTAAAAAGTAAGAATTAATAAATGAGGTATATACTTATGGAAGTTGTAAAAGAATATGAAAAAAATAATAAAATCTTAGGAAAGCAACCGATGCTATTAAAAAGTAATATTTCTTTTAATGGGAAAAATAATATTTTAATATGTGAAGAAAATGTTATATTGGAAAATTCAATTATTTCATTTAATGGAGACAATTCTGTTGTGTATTTGTCTCAAAATAAAAACAAATATTATTTAAATGTAAGTATATTTAATAATTCGGTTTTATATTTTGATGAAAATTGTTATATAAATGGTAAAGTGAATATGATATTGTCTGAAGGGAAAAACATAATAGTCGGAAAAGATTGTTTATTCTCGTTTGGTATCTGGTTGAGATTGGCAGATCCGCATTTGATTTATGATATGGATAATGGTGAAAGAATTAATTATAGTAAAAGTATATACATTGGTGATCATGTCTGGATTGGACAAGATGCAATGATATTAAAAGGAACACAGATTGGTTCTGGAAGCATTATAGGGGCTAAGAGTTTAGTTACTGGTAAGAGAATATCATCGAATACAATGTGGGGAGGAAATCCTGCAAAGGAAATAAAATCAAATATCTTTTATGATAGTAGATGTGTTCATTCATATACTTCTGAAGAAACAGAAAAAACATCCAAGAATGTTAGTCAAGATTGGATATATACAAAAGATGAAAATACATATTGTTTTGATGAGTTGGAAGAAAAAATAGAAAAAAATAAAAATATAGAAGAGAGAATAAAATTATTGATTCAAATAAGAAATATAAAGAGCAATAATAGATTTTATATGTAGCATATATTAAATTTTAGGAGTGTTGAATATGAGTAATAAAGAGTATAAGTATAAGTTTTCAGTAGTGATTCCAATATATAACGTTGAAAAATACCTTGAAGAGACAATATTATGTGTTATAAATCAAGATATTGGATTTGAGAAAAATATCCAAATGATTTTAATAAATGATGGAAGCCAAGATAATTGTGGGAAAATTTGTGAAAAATATAGAGATATGTATCCTAATAATATTAAATACATAAATAAAGAAAATTCTGGGGTAAGTAAAACAAGAAATTTGGGAATAAAATATATAGAAGGAAAATATGTTAATTTCTTAGACTCAGATGATCTTTGGGAATTAGATGTATTTTCTAAGGTATGGGATTTTTTTGAAGAAAACGAAAAGAAAATAGACTTGGTTGCGTGTAGAATGAGATTTTTTGATGCCAAACAAGGATATCATTATTTAGATTATAAATTTTCTAAAAGTAGAATAGTTGATATACATGAAGAATACAGTTGTATTCAATTGAGCTCGGCTTCTGTTTTTATAAAGGAAGATGTTATAAGAGAAAGGGAATATGACACAAGATTAAAAATAAGTGAAGATGCTAAATTATTATATGAAATTATTTTAGAAAAAGAACATTATGGAATTTTAAAGGAAGCGGTATATAATTATAGAAAGAGATTTGAAAGCGATTCTGCTATTCAAGGTTCTCATGAGGATGTTTCTTGGTATATTGATACTCCAAAATTATGTTATTCGTATTTGTATGAGTTATCAAGAAAAAAATATGGTAAAGTAATACCATTCATCCAATATTTTATTATGTATGATTTGCAATGGAGAATAAAAACACCTTTAAGTGATAATTTGACAGAAGAACAAAAGAGAGAATACATTATTATTATAAAAAACTTACTTAAAGAAATTGATGATAGAATAATTTGGATGCAAAGGAATATATGGAGAGAAGAAAAAATATATGCTTTATCTTTAAAATATGATAAAGATATCAGAGAAGAATTTGAATATGATCAAGGTAGATTTATGTTCAATAATATAGAAATTAATAATATTAAAAATAAAAGATTTCTAAGAATAAATATTTTAAATGTTAAAAAAGGAATTTTATATTTAGAAGGAGATATAAAAGATTATTATTCACAAGAAGATATAGAACTATATGTAAAAGATGATTTGGGAAACAGATATGATTTAGAATTATTTTCAATGCCAATAGGGGATAGAGAAGGCTTTGATGGGAATTTGTATTTCAAGGGAATTGGATTTAAAGTGCAAATACCACTAAAAAAAGTAAAAAATATAAGATTGATGATGACATTTAAAAAATATAATACAAAGAGAATTGCATTATTTTTAGGTAAATTTACAGGAATAGATGTAGATTTTAAAGAAAGTTATGTTGTAAAGAGCAATTATATATTTACAACAAAGAATAATAAAATAATAATATCAAAGAAAACAAGAAAAAATTTAAAGAATGTAGAAATGCAACTTTTAAAATACTTAAAAAAACACAAGAAAAATAATATTGTAAGAATGAGATATATTTACTTTTTATGTAGAAAATTCAAAAAGAAACCAATATGGATTGTTTCTGATAGAACTAATGTTGCATCAGATAATGGGATTGCATTTTTTGAATATTTAGTAAAAAATGAAAAAAATGCACGAGTTTATTTTACAATAGAAAAAAAATCTCCTGATTATAAAAGAGTCAAAAAGATAGGAAAAGTATTAAAATATGGTTCTTTTAAATATAAATTATATTTTCTTCTATCTAATAAAATAATATCTTCACAGGCAGAGGATTGGGTAATAAATGCATTTGGAAATAATAGTTTATATTTCAGAAATTTATATAAATTTAAATTTGTATTTTTACAACATGGTATAACTAAAGATGATTTATCTTCGTGGTTACATAAATACAATAAGAACATAGAGATGTTTGTTACTGCTGTAAATGAAGAATATAACTCTGTAGTAAACGGAAATTATGGATATACTGAAGCCGAGGTAAAATTAACTGGATTTCCTAGATACGATTATCTTGAAAATCATCCTAAAAAGCAAATAGTATTTATGCCTACATGGAGAAAAAAGATTGCTTTAAACACAATACCAGGATCATCTGAAAGAGAATATGATGATAAATTTAAGAATACAGAGTATTTTTCATTTTATAATAAATTAATAAATGATAATAGAATTATCAATGTGATGAAAAATAATGGATATAAGGCAAAATTTTGCGTGCATCCTTCGTTTTCAGCTCAGGTAAATGATTTTCAAGGAAATGAATATGTTGATATTATATCCAAAACAGAATACAAGAAGGAATTTAGTGAGAATTCTTTATTAATAACAGACTATTCAAGTGTTGCATTTGACTTTGCATACTTACATAAACCTGTTATTTATACTCAATTTGATGTTGATACGTTTTTTGAAGGGCATACATATGATAAAGGATATTTTGATTATGAACGTGATGGATTAGGGCCAGTTTGTTATGATTATGAAGATACAGTTAGTGAAATAATAAAAACAATAGAAAATGATTGTATATTAGATGAAAAATATAATGACAGAATAAATAAGTTCTTTGCTTATACAGATAAAAACAATTGTAAACGAGTTCATGAGGAAATCTTAAAAATATAAAAGTTTTTACGTTTTTTGATTTTATATTGTGGAGGAAAAATGGAAGTAAGGAAGATAGCAGTATTAATACCATGTTATAATGAAAGCAAAACTATAAAAAAAGTAATAACAGATTATAAAAATGCATTACCTGAAGCTGATATATATGTATATGACAACAATTCAACAGATGGAACAGATAAAATTGCTAAAGATGCTGGAGCAATTGTGAGATATGAAACTAGACAAGGAAAAGGTAATGTAATAAGAACAATGTTTAGAGAAATTCAAGCAGATTGTTATTTAATGGTAGATGGAGATGATACTTATTCTGCAGATAATGCAAGAGAAATGTGTAATTATGTATTAGAAGATAAAATTGACATGGTTATAGGAGATAGATTGTCTTCTACATATTATAAAGAAAACAAGAGACTTTTTCATAATTTTGGAAATAAATTAGTTCAAAAACTAATAAATAAGATTTTTAAAAGTAATATAATAGATATTATGACAGGATATAGAGCATTTAGCTATAATTTTGTTAAAACATTTCCAGTTTTATCTAAAGGATTTGAAATTGAAACAGAAATGTCAATACATGCAATAGATAAGAATTTTTCATTAAAAGAGATACCAATCAAATATAAAGATAGACCAGAAGGAAGTGAAGCTAAGCTAAATACCTTTAAGGATGGAACTAGTGTTATAAAGATGATAGCAACATTATTTAAAGAATATAAGCCGAGTTTATTTTTTAATATTGTATCTTTTATATTGTTAATTATATCAAGCATATTAGCTATCCCAGTTATAATTGAATATTTTCAAACAGGTTTCGTCCCAAGAATACCAACTCTTATAGTTGCATGCATATTACTTGTTATTTCATTACTAATATTTAGTATAGGAACAATATTGCAAGTTATTGTAAAGAAACATAAACAGTTATTTGAAATATTATTAACCCAAACTGAGACTATAAGAAAAAACAATGAGAAAATAGAAAAATAATTTTAAAAAATATATAAGCCTTTTGTAATAAGGAGAAGAATATGAGTAAAATAAAAACGGAATTTAAAGATGGAATATTAACCATACAAAAAATAAGAACGAGACATACTGAAAATGATATTGAAAATATTGATATTGAAAATATTTTATATAATGAAGAATACAAATCTAAAGTAAAGGCTACAGCTATTGAAGAACAAAATACAATATTTATGATTAAGGAACTAGAAGGATTAAATGAGCTAGGTACAAAGGATGCTTTAGCGGTTTATTCTAGAAATAATACAATTTGTTACAAGAAAGCTCATGTTGAAAACATTTATAAAATATTTGTAAAATTGCCATACAAATTTATAAAAGTGGCTATTGGCAGAAAATACGTAAAATTCAGAATTTTTGCTTATTTAAAAAATATATATAATTTACCAATAGAAAATATTGCATTTGCAATTGATAGTAATAATTACAAAAATACTAGTTTAAAACAATATAATTTACCTAAAAACAAGTTTAAATTGCTTTTTGAAAAAAATGTGTACGGCTTTAAATTCAAAATTTCAGATTTATTAGATAGTAATGAAGAAATAAATAATTATGTATGTTTTAATTTAAAAATTGATGGACAAGATATACAATACAAACTTGGAATTGTAGATAAAAAAATAAAATCTAAAAAGGAACCAAGAAAATATTATAATTTGCCTTTAAAGGGAAAATACATAAAGGATTATGCAATTCATATAAGAAGAACGGTTGCTGGAAATTTGATCCTTATGAAAAGAATGATTGAGCCTGAAGAAAAGAAAATTAAATTTAGATTTTTAGAATGTAAACTAATTTCAAAAGTATTATACAAGCTAGGAAAATTCTTAACTAAACATAGAAAGAAAAATATTAATATATTCTATGAAAAATTTGCCTCAAAAGCAGAAGAAGGAGTTTATGAACTTTATACGAAATGTAAAGAAAGTAACATTTCTAAAAATTATTTTGTTATAGATAAAATCAGTCCTGACTATCAAAGAATAAAAAATGACAAAAATGTAGTAAAAAGATTTTCACTTAGATATTATTGGTTAGTATATAATACAACATGGTTTATTGCTTCAGAAGCTCCAAGTCATTTGAATATTTTAAGATCAAACAATAAATATTTCAGAAGAGCAACATACGATAAAAAATTTGTATTCTTGCAACATGGAATTATATATATGAAGAATTTGGGAATAAATTCATCTTTTAAAAAAGGAAAAGAAGGTGAATCTCAGTATATGGTTGTAAGCAGTGAAAAAGAGAGAGATGTTGTTGTAGACATGTTAGATTATAATGAAGAGCAACTTATAAAAACAGGGCTTGCAATGTATAGCAGTATAGAATATAATCATATAAACAACAAATCTGAAGATATTATTACAGTAATGCTTACATGGAAACCATACGAAGAGAATTTATACAACTTTGAGGAGTCATCATATTATAAAAATATTATAGAGATATATGATACACTAAAAAAATATGTAAAGCCTGAAAATATAAAAATTGTCGCACATCCAAAGGTATATGATTTATTGAATAATACTGATTTGAAGGATTCTATATGGCAAAATCCTATATCTGAAGTACTAAAAATTTCTAAAATGTTTATTACAGATTATTCATCAGCTTGTTATAATGCTTTTTATCAAGGAGCAGGAGTTGTATTTTATCAACCAGATTTAGAGCTATATGAAATTGAAAATGGAAAATTAATTCCAAATGATGATGAATATATCGGGCAAAGAGCATTAAATAATGATGAATTTATAAAAGTTTTAGATAAGTCAATAAAGAACGGTAAAATTGATTTAAGTTATCTAAGAACAAAAGAACAAGAAGAAATGTATAAAACAATAAATGAATTTTCAGATGGTAAAAATACTGAAAGAATTTACGAAAAATTAAAGGATGTA
>AUXO017137843.1_pt1 | contig 12383 bp, 10 predicted proteins | sample 768731 | NCBI WGS metagenome assembly AUXO01 (sample SAMN02715735, study PRJNA202380) | gut metagenome | biome: sheep rumen | host: Ovis aries | place: New Zealand: Palmerston North | reverse complement strand
GAAGGAAAAGTAATTGAGATAAGATTTAAAGGGCATTGTAGATATACAATCCAGTAAAGAAAATGAAGATTTTATATTTGACTTATTATTTCAGACCTGACCTTTGTGCTGGGTCGTTTAGAAATTCCTCTTTGTTTGAGGCGGTATTAGACCAGATAGGTGAGGACGATTTTGTTCATGTGATTACGACAGTACCAAACCGCTATGGCAGTTATAGTGTAGAGGGATTGAAAGAAGAGAAGGGCAAGAACTATCGGATTGACCGTCTGACAGTTCCCATGCATGCAAGTGGAATGGCAGAACAGGCCAAGGCTTTCACTTCCTACTATAAGGGCGTAATGAACCTTATCAAGAACGAGAAGTATGACATGGTGTTTGCTTCTTCATCCCGTTTGTTTACTGCTTTCTTGGGAAAGCGTTGTGCAGTAAAGAACCATTGCCCATTGTATCTGGATATTCGTGACATATTTGTGGATACGATGAAGGATATCTTCAAGGACAAGAAGATAATTAGAGTTACTGAAGGAGTAGTATTGGGGCAGATTGAGAAATATACTTTCAAGAATGCCAACCATATCAATCTGATTTCCGGTGGCTTCCGCCCATATTTTGATAAATACAAGAAACCTACATATACCGAGTATTCCAACGGTATCGATGATGTGTTTATTGAGGCCGGGCAAGAACCTTCTACTAATGCAGGTAAACCATACATTATTACTTACGCTGGTAATATGGGTAGCGGACAGGGATTGGAAAAGATTATCCCAGAGGCCGCCAAACAACTTGGGCCTGACTATATGTTCAGACTCATTGGAGATGGTGGTAAAAGGAAATTGCTGGAAGGGAAGTTGAAGGAATTGAATGTGGAGAATGTTGAGCTGCTGAATCCTGTGGCAAGAAGGGAATTGATACAGTATTATAAGGATTCTACCTTCTTATTCTTCCACTTGAATGATTTAGAAGCTTTTAAGAAGGTAATGCCGTCAAAGATGTTTGAATATGGAGCTTTTGATAAGCCCATCATTGCAGGTGTTGGAGGTTATGCGGCTCAATTTGTTGAGAAGAATATTCCCAATCATATTCTTTTCAAGCCAACGGATGTTGATGACTTCGTAAGTCAGATGAAGAACTATCAGTTGAAGTTTGAGCGTAGGGAAGAGTTTATAAAGAACTTCTCGCGCAAGTCGATTGACAAGAAGTTGGCTGCAAGTATTGTTGGACTTTTGAAGAAATAAAATACAGATGAAAATACTTATAACTGGTGTTCACGGGTTCGTGGGCAGTAATCTTGTTAAGGCACTATCGAAGGAGCATCTGATCTACGGGTTGGATATTATATCACCTATTAAAGAAGGTGTAAGGTTTACTTTCTCATGGGATTATCTGGATAAGCCAGGCGAAATACCAGAAGTAGATGCTATCATACATTTGGCAGGAAAGGCTCATGATACTAAGAATGAGGCGGCTGCTGATGTTTATTTTAAGGTTAATACAGAACTGACCAAGAAGATCTTCGATTACTTCTTGGCTTCTAAAACGGCTAAGAAATTCATTTTCTTCAGTACTGCAAAGGCTGCGGCTGATAAAGTGGAGGGTGTGTTGACGGAAGATGTGGTTCCATCACCTGTCGGCCCTTATGGAGAATCGAAGATAGCCGCTGAAAAGTATATTCAGGAGCATCTCGTTGCAGACAAGCAAGTTTATATACTAAGGCCGTGTATGATTCATGGCCCAGGTAATAAGGGTAATTTGAATTTGCTGTATGGTGTGGTAAAGAAGGGAATACCCTGGCCACTCGGTGCGTTTGAGAACCGCAGAACCTTCACATCAATAGAGAATCTTAATTTCGTTATTGAAGGCTTGCTGACTAAAGATGTGCCTACAGGGATCTATAATATGGGTGATGATGAAGCATTGAGCACCAACGAGTTGATAGAGGAGATTTGCAAATCATTGGGTAAAAAGGCGCATATATGGAAGTTGCCCAAGGGGCTGATGAGTGGAATAGCCAAGATAGGAGGTGCTTTGCATCTGCCTTTGGATTCAGAGCGTTTGCGTAAACTGACAGAAAACTATATCTCTTCTAATGAGAAGATCAAGAAAGCTCTTGGCGTAGAGAGGATGCCTGTTGATGCCAGAGAGGGTTTAAAGGTTACTTTAGAGAGCTTTGCAAAATAAGATGAGAGCGACATTCCTGAATCTTGTCCGATTGGGGGTTGGTATTGGGACGGTTTCATGTTTCAAGTTCTTCGACGAGCGAAGCGGCAAAGCCGAGCGTCAGGATTCAATTGACTGGAAGGATGTAAAGGCACTTGCAGAGCAGCAGGGGCTTTCTGCTGTTGTATTGGATGGAATCGAAAAGCTACCTGCAACATCAAGGCCTCCACAGGAATTGTTGCTTGAGTGGATTGGCGAGTCTCTGCAAAACGAAAGCATCTATGCAACACAGCAGAAAGCAGCCATAAAAATGGCAGACTTGTTCCACGGGAACAGTATCAGAACCTATGTTTTGAAAGGGACTGTGATTGCAGAGTGCTATCCGAAGCCTCAATGTAGGCTGAGTTCGGACTTAGACTGCTATCTGTTGCCAGAAGAAGGCGATTTTGATGTTTGGTCTTTGGGAAATGACTTGATCAAAGCAAAAGGTTTTGAGGTTTTAGATGACTTTTACAAGAATAGTAAGTTCCTGATGCCTGATTTGACGGTGGAGAATCATCAGTATTTCACACCTTTCCGTGGTAATGAAACATTAAAGTCATTGGAGAGACTACTCCAAAAACAAATTAGGAATGATAAGGGAGAAGACAGAATGGAAGGAACTTGGCTTTATCGGCCACCTGTGATGACGAGCGCATTGTTTTTAATTGAACATGCCTATTCTCACTTCCTGCATGAAGGTTTGACATGGAGAATGATTCTGGACTGGATGCTGTTCCGACAAAAGCATGAGAAGGAAATAGACTGGAAACAGTTGGAGGCTTGGATTGATAAGTTTGGATTTAGAAAGTTCTATGACTCATACCACCGATTAGGGCTGTTCCTAATCGGAGAGTTTCAAGCTTCAGGTTTCAAGATTCAAGATAAGAGGATGTTGGAAGATGTTTGGGCTGAACTTGATGTGCATGATACCGTAAGAGGCATTAAAGGAAAGCTTGCTTTGGCTGGTAATACTTGGAGGGCAAGGTGGAAGTATAAGTACTTTTCTAATATTTCCATGACTCAGGCTCTATGGATACAGGTTAAGGGATTCTTGTTTGAGAAGAGACCGAAATTGAATTAAGAATATGGAATTGATGATTTGACTAAAAGAATTCAAGGAAAATGAAGTCCGTTCAGGATTCATGGACTTTGGATGCATAACTCCGCTGTATGTGTATAGGATATGGGGAGGCAGCGTTGCGATAGAGGAAATTGCTGGCGCGATGAAAGACATTAAATTTTAGGAAATGGCTTTAACTGATAGAAAGGAAATCAACTCAGCTATAGGCACTTGGTCGGGCTTTATTTACCAAGGGCTGTGCGGCCTATTAGTGGCACTGAGAATGATTGAAGCGGATAGAGAAGGCACCAAGGACTATAAACTTCAACTGGATGGTTACGAGGATTTCTCCATTTTGGATGGCGCAGATCAGATCGTAAGCCTTCACCAATGCAAATGCATCAAAGGGAGGAAGAATTATGATGCGGATCTGGAGGAAATGAAAGAAAAGAGAGACAAATTAACAAATCTGAGAAAAGATGCAAAGAGTTTCTTCCATTGTAACGAAAATGTATCAATCAATGCGGAACTAAATATCTTTGCGTACCCGTTCACTAAAGTCAGGACAAATTGTGGCCCCGGCGAAATAAAAACCATCCTACAAGACGTTGTCAAGAACCTAAAAGCAGCAGAAACGAAGGAGGCGGATGTGTTGGCAAAACTTGAATCACTTGTTAATAGTAAAGTTTTGAATACCCAACAGGTTTTTTTTGATACACCTGATAAACTTTATGCCATAGCACGGAGAGAGTTCATCCCTTTTTCGGACATTAAAGATATTTGCATGACTAACTACATCAGGCTAAATGGAGAGGATGTGCTTACTCAGATAAAGACTCGCTACATAGACCAATTCAATGAAAGAGTGGACATAAACGGGGGGATGGACAAACTACCACACGTAGAGCAGTTTATTGTGCTATTTTCAGAGATGGATGTTGAACAGATGAAAATGTTCATGCAAAGAATACATCCGAGAGAGAAGTTTGAATACTCATTGGATGGGCTTATCAATGCTTGTTCTAAAGAGAAAATCAACCGCTTATTTAACCTTATAACGCTATTCCCTGTACAACCAAAGTTACATTGGATTACTCCTCATAGCGTTCAAACACCGTCAACTTTGGAAGATGACCAGGAACTGGATTTGACCTGCATTCAAATCTATGAAAACCGCGCTAATTTCGACGCTATGTGGATATATGATTGGTTTGTGGGGAAGATAGATGAAAAAGAAGGGAGTGTGGAGGATATCAGAGGCAGAATCAAGGAAATTACAAAGATAGATGAGCCAGAGGATGCGAATAGTATTTTTCACGAGAAGAAAGTCGGCATCATGACTATAAAAGACAAGCAGGATGGAAAATTTGATTGATTTGATATATATGGAATTCGAAAGGGAGGGCTACAATAGTGAAAATAGGCTATTGTGGAAGCACCGGACGTTTAAGGATTACTGGGTTGTTTGTTATGTGGAGGGCGATTATGACCTGCACAATATGCAGCAATGGGTGCTAAAGGAAACCGCAGAGGAAAGAGCACAGGAACCAGAGATGGAGAAAAACACATCCCTTCTGATTGTGAACAAGGTGGAGGAAGGGAAGGTGAACCAGGAACGAATTATAGCTGATGAGAATAACGTATACTATTTCAAGAAATATGTATTGCAATATACTGAAGAGGAATGGGAGAAGATTAAAGGCTTGTTTACTGGTGGAAGCACGCTTATAGGTGATTTGCTGATGAGAGCAGAATTATTTGAAGAGGTGAAAAAAGATAGGGATTGCCCAGAAAGCCTCTTGTATAGAATTGCTCATAAATTGCCTTTTGCCTCGTTGAGCGTGTCTAAGAAAGCGTATGACCTTCCAGAAGGCTTGTCTGTTTCAGATGAATTAGCAGATGTTCTACAATGGGTTGACAATATTCCTATGTGGGAAGGGAAAAATCCCAACGAACGGGAAATGAATAATGTGATTAATGCGGTGAAAGGTCTAGTGGAAAATGAAATAGCTGAGCATCATGAGAATAGAGAAGATCAAACTGCATAATTTTAAAGGCATAATGGATATGGAATTTTCCATGGCTGATGTTTCTGCCATTATTATGGGTGGAAAGAACGGTTATGGAAAGACCACCATCTTTGATGCAATTGAACTGTTGTTAACTGGAATGATAGAACGTTACAATAACTATGCAGAAGAGTTGGTGGATCATCGTAGGGGAAAAAACGACTTTGAAAAGCCATTGGTCTGTGATGACAATGTTCCTGATGTCCAAATAGATGTGTATGCATCATCTGTAGTTGCGAGGGAGATTAAGCACTACCGTCTAACCCGTAAAGCTTTAGTTGCCGATATGGAAAATCCAGTGCGTTTTCCTCCTTTCGAGCCCCTATATATTTGTTTCCCTAGGGGTGAAATGCATCCTATAACCAGGCAAGAACTTGAAACACTGGGAATAGAGAAGTTAAGTAGGCATTATTCTACGCTAAACTATCTTAGCCAAGAGGAAGCCACACTTTTTATAAAAAGCAGCGATGCTGATAGAGCAAATGCTATTCAATACCTTTTCAACACCAAACGTTTTGATGAGAGAATTGAGAAACTTGACAAATTGATATTGAAGGGCGTTAAGTATTGTCTTGATGAACTGAAATCGGAACAAGAAAACCTGAAAAGTAGGATTGGGGATTTGTTGAAATATAGGACAGCTTCGCAAGAGAATCCAACAGCCTTCGTGCAACTATTCAAGGAAGATGCACAAGTCACTTGGGACTGGGAAAATGTGAGATTGAGTAATGAAGAGTACCATGGTTTGTTGACGGAAAACGGATTGATTGACCAATTACTATACCTGGTCTGTCATAGAGAAGATGTCAGAAAGTACAGAAAGGATATTTTTCTGAATTCAGTTCATGAAAAAAGTGCAGAATTAGCTCTATATTGGCAGTACAGAAGCCGTAAGGCCTTGATTAAATTGTACGAAGACTTTAACAGAAAGGTTGTTGGGCCCTGTGAAGCCTTGGAGCTGTCACAGGTGGAAAGGTTTCAACTTAATCTTCCTGCTGAAATTAATGGCGTAGTGTCACAAGAGAATGTTCAAATGATAGTGGAGGCACTGGAACGGGTAAGGGTGATGTATCGCTCCGCATCGATGGCAGAGCGCGCCTATAATGAAATGCTGGGTCAAAGAAACCGAATGGAACAGCATCTTAAAGCTCATGCATCTGAATTAGAGCAAAGCAGTTGTCCTCTATGTGGACAGCAATATGGTGAAACACAATCTTTATTGGAAAACATTGCCAGAACGACAAGTTTGCAGGCTGAAAGCGCAAGGGTCTTTTCTGATCAGGCAGCGCAAGAGTTAGTGAAGATTAAATCAATGATGCATGACAACATGATTGTACCAGTAATGGTATGGTTTGAGGAACAGGGCATTACAAAGGGAATTGTGGCTCGCTATATGGAACTGGATGCTGCTTCGCTAGAACTGCAATTGATGAGGCTGATTAAAGCCAACTATATTTCCGAGGCGCCTGGAGATACTGAGCAGTTATCAGAGCTGTTGCTTAAAAAGGTTGTGGCAGAACAAAAGGAAGAGCTGGATGATACTATAGATTATCCCATGCTTATGAATCTACATAACTCGTATGGGAAATTGATGACAAAGGAGGGCTACAACGAACAGAGTGTGGTGTTGAAGAGGGCATATCTGTTAATGAAATGGAGTCAACAACAATCTGCCCAGTTAAAAGAACTTCAAATAAAACAAGCCCAATGTGAAGCCAAAACAGAAATGGTGAAGGTAATGAACAGAAAGCTAAAGACCCTCAAGGAGGAAATTGTCAGGCAGAAGAATGAGTGGATAAAAAAGGTTGTTGGTGATGTGGAGATCTTGTTCTATATTTATACTGGCAGAATAATGCAAGACAATTTCTTTGGCCGTGGACTCTTTATGAAGATTGAGCCAGACAAATATGTATATTTCGTCTCAGATTATCGTTCAGACCTTGATGCGCTTTATAAGATGAGTAGTGGACAATTAGTTGCATTAATGATGTCGCTGCTGCTGTCACTCAATAAACTCTATTCCACAGAAAAATTCATAGCCATAGATGACCCGGTTCAAACCATTGATGACATTAACGTGTGGGGCTTTATTGAGACTTTAAGACATGAATTCAATGATTATCAGATTTTACTGTCAACTCACGAATTGTCCTATGGTTCGTTGTTAAGGTATAAATTGAGCAAGATGGGTATTGCTACCGAGTATCGTGACATGTTGCAGGAAAGACAAAAGAGAATTATGCAATGAGGTTAATAGGTCTTAAGATTGAACGGATGGATCCGACGATCCAGAAGGTATTATCTCCTGGATGGTATCCATTTGGCGACTATGAAGAGCCAAAGGCTAGCGGTTTCCTATATTTAAAGCCAGTTTCCATCACGGAAAACAATCTGTATAGGATTAGAAACAATCAACCTGCTGTCTCTGTCTCATGTGTTGTCGGAATGAATGGGTCTGGTAAATCGACTATTATTGATATTATCTTCCGTATTCTGAATAATCTAGCCGTGAAACAATGTGAAAGGATTGGCTCATTGATAGGTACGGATATGGAATATGCCTATGGTGTCTATGCAGATTTGTACTGTGAATGTGATAATTTTGTACGTGTGATACGCTGTAGAGACAATGTCGTGCATTGCTATCGGTATAAAGTGGGAACTCACGAGTATAGGATGGTTGAAGAAACTGGGAATCCTTCCAAGATTCTCAGCAGGTTATTCTATACTGTAGGTGTAAATTATAGTTTATATGCTTTTGACGGTGCTTCTTACCAGTCGAAACAATATGAGCATATTAACGGAGGCTGGTTGCAGGGCGTTTTTCACAAGAATGATGGCTACAGGGCACCAATTACACTGGTTCCCTTTAGAGAGAACGGTGAAATCTCGATGGAAAAAGAGAATGAGTTGGCTATACAGCGTATTACCGCCCTTTCTATATTAAGCAGAGCTAAAAAGCGTCAGTTTCCAGAAGGCTATTACCCGGATGAGCTGCACTTTAAACTGAACCGAGAGTATAAGGAAAAGAAAATGGCTCGATTCAGAACAAATTATCAGCCAAGATGTTCATGGATGGACGTGGATGATCTCATTGATAAGTTTGAAGTAGCTTGGAAGACACTGATTGAGGGCAAAAACATCCCAGTTGTTATCGATAAGGAGTGTGACGAGTATAAGCTAGCGCTGTTTTATTTAGCTTATAAGGCTGCTAAAATTTCGTTCACATACGACGATTATTTTAAGGCGATGGGATTGAACGGAGAAGAACCTGTTGATGATATTGATGGGAGATGTGTGGCTGTAGCAGACATGTTATATCAGAAAACCAACGACCACATCACACTGAAAATACACCAGACGCTGAATTATCTGCAGGGTTCTCCATGGTTTGAAGAAGGAGATTATAGCATTGAACAACTACTTGCACCAAATAGTCCTGATACGTACGATGATGTAGTTAAGTTGTTGCCACCTCCTTTCTATAATTTGGATTTGACTTTTGTTAAGGCTCGACGCAAAGCTGGTCGTTGGCGTAATGAAGGCGTTTGGGACAGTTCTGCGGGTTGGAGTGATGACAAAGGACGCTCATTCCAACTTTCATCAATGAGCTCTGGGGAACGACAGGTTCTGGTTGCAATCAGTTATGTGCTTTATCATTTAAAGAACCTGCAAAGTGTGGAAGATTCTGATTTCAGAGTATCGTACCACCATATCTGTCTGGTTTTTGATGAAGTGGAATTGTATTTCCATCCCGACTATCAGCGCAGGTTCTTGTCGATGCTTATTGAGAGCCTGTCATGGACCAAACTGGATAAGCGTAAGATTCGTAGTATTCATATTCTGATAGCAACCCATTCGCCTTTTATCCTTACAGACGTGCTAACGGAGCGGACACTCTATTTGAGAGAGGGAAATAGAGAAAAGGTGGATGCACAGACATTTGGTGGAAACTATTATGACTTGCTTGACAACAGTTTCTTCTTTCAAACAACTGCGATTGGAGAAATTTCTGCAAGGGCAACGCGTCGATGGATTAAACGGCATGATGAGCAACAACGCCCTGTGACAGAAGAAGAAATGGGAATGGTGGGTGATCCTTTTATAAGGGATTATTTGAAAATTGATCATTCAAATAAAGAGAACGAAAATGTATAAGGTGAAACCGCCAACTAATCAGGTCCTAGATGCATTTTATGATGCCTATGCTCCTCGTATCAAAACACTGATGCAGGAAGTTGCTAATGGGCATCTAACTATCCCTTTGAAATTGGGGACAAATAATGTTGTGCAACTTACCTTAAAGGTGCAGCCCGGGAGTACAACCTTTTATTTTCTGACTACATACAGTCAGGATGCCAATTTAAGGAGATTGCTTTGTGGAAAATGGCAGGATTACTTAACCATTATCGATGATGTTGACCAGCGGCTTCTTGGACTTTCGTGGCAAAAAAGAATGTTGAAGACCGAATATGATGCAGGGGCATACTCTATTTATGGCCAAGACGCAGATGGGCATAATATTGTTGAGAACTTCAACGAGATTATGCGTTGGATATTTGTAGAACAGATTTATGAGGGTAAAGATAATGTGGTGAAGTTTGATAAAACAGACTTTGTCAGAAGCCGAGGCTTAATGGTCTGTCCTTATTGCGGCAGAGATTGGGTGGATATGGCAGAAGAGGACGGTCATGTATCAAAACCAAACATAGATCATTTTCTACCCAAAAGCAAGTATCCTTTTCTTGCGATGAGCTACTTCAACATGATTCCAGCATGTCATACATGCAATGAATTAGAAAACAAGGGTGATATGGATCCTTTGTTATATCCTGGTCATGAATTAAAGTTGCTGAACCCACATGAGTTCTATGATGAAGCTGTTACTTTCCGATATGAATATAATGGCCAAGGAGAAAACAATGCTGATAATTTTGTGGTCAAGACTAAGGCAGGAAATGACGAGCTTGAAGAGGGCTATCTTAAGAAATTAAAGTTAAGGTCGTTCTATGCTAACCAGCGGATAGAGGTTAAGGATGTGTATAGAAGGTTTACTAAGGCAACCAGTTCCGTGAAGAAGTTCCTCTACTATCTGGGGGTTAAGAATTCATACCTTCAGAATTTGGAAGAGAGAACGCTTGGATATAGCCTAAATGATGACGAAGCATCGCAAAGACTTTTATACAAGTTTAGGAAAGACCTTCTGATGCAGTTAAGAGAGGAATATGGTGTTTGAATCAATGAAATATTAAGAAAGATGGCACTGAAGGATGATTATTCACGATCGGTTGCATTGCGCTGTATGACATGTGGGGCAACATACGCATTTGAAACAGATGAGAAAACGGGCTATATAACTTGTCGTAAGTGTAACCGTGTGTATAGGGGTGGTGAAGAAGAACTTGTACACCTGAATGAAGCACTAATTGCTGATGAACAAGAACAGCTTGTTGAAGAGGTGTCAAAGGATGTTGAGAAAGAACTACAGAAAATGTTCAAGAACATAAAGATTAAAATTTGAGTATGGAAATTAGTTTATCTGATTATATTGCTGCAGGTAGTCTTCTGGTAGCCTTTGTAGCCCTTGTGAAATCTTTCCTTTCTGATAGGAGGGTTAAGAAATTGGATGTTCTCTTGAAGGAAAAGGAGTTGCAACACCACGAGGCTGACGAGGAGGATATGAAAAAAGCAGACATTGAGGTGGAAGTGATAGAAACTGCACCAAAGAAGATGGATAAGTTGCGTTTCTACAATAAAGGAAAGGCTGATGCATTAAATGTGAATTTTGAAATCATATCTGACACAGGCGTAGATGAGATTACTCTCAATATGAGTCAAGATTATCTGCCTTATCCCAAGTTAATCTCATTCCAGAATTTCGAGGTGCCCTTCTATAATGACAGCAGAAAGCCTCACCAAACGATTGTTATAACTTGGGATGATGAGTTTGCTAAAGGAAGAAGTAAAGAGATGGTGGTGGATATGTGATTATCTGCAACTAATATAATAGAATTATGATTTGGACATATATAATTATTGCAGTGCTGCTGGTGGCAGCGGAGTTGATTTATTTCCGCATAGCGGATAAGTGTAATATTATCGATAAGCCGAATGAGAGGTCGAGCCATTCGACGATCGTATTGCGAGGGGGAGGAGTGATATTTGCAATATCAATGGTAATCTGGTTGATATTGCAAATGGTTAATGGTGAATGGTGCACGGTGCAGGATTATTTGCCGTTTATGATCGGACTGTTGATGGTGGCAGGAATCAGTTTTGTGGATGATATTCACTCGTTGCCAGATAGTTTGCGTATGGTGGTGCAGATTGTTTCGATATTGCTGATGTTTTGGAGCATTAATCTCGGTTCAGGGGGCATGGTTCAAGGGGCATGGTTCTGGCAGGTGGTGATTGCGCTGGTGGCGCTGTTCTTCTGTGTGGGGGCCACCAATATCATTAACTTCATGGATGGAATCAACGGCATAACTGCCGCTTACGGATTTGCAATGCTTTTGCCAATTGCATTGCTGAACCACACGATGGGATTTATAGATGAATCGTACCTCATTGTTGCCATCATTGGTTTGATAGTATTCAGCATCTTCAACTTCCGCCCGAAAGGAAAAGCAAAGTGCTTTGCAGGTGATGTAGGTTCGATCGGTATTGCATTCATTATCTTGTTCGCGTTAGGCAAACTGATGCTGGTTACACAAGATGTGACATGGATAGTGTTCTTCCTGGTATATGGTATCGATGGCAGTATGACGATATTCCATCGCATTATGCTGCATGAGAACTTGGGGCAGGCACATCGTAAGCATGCGTATCAGCTGATGGCGAATGAGTTGAAGATGAGTCATGTGGTGGTTTCATTATTGTATATGGCGATGCAGTTAGTGGTGAGCTTAGGCTTTATCTACCTTTGCCCTAACACTATATATGCGCATTGGGCGTATCTGACAGGTTTCCTCATCGTGCTGGCATTAGCGTATATCGTCTTTATGCGAAAATATTATTATCTGCATGAGGAATATCTTGCGAGAGTGAAAAGT
>AUXO011112070.1_pt1 | contig 12384 bp, 13 predicted proteins | sample 768731 | NCBI WGS metagenome assembly AUXO01 (sample SAMN02715735, study PRJNA202380) | gut metagenome | biome: sheep rumen | host: Ovis aries | place: New Zealand: Palmerston North | reverse complement strand
GGGACTCGAACCCACGACCTGCTGATTACAAATCAGCTGCTCTACCAACTGAGCTAAGTTGGCGTCTTCTTGTCAACGCAGGTGAGATTATACATAAATAAAATCGCAAAGTCAACAAGTAAATCATGCCAGTGCAAAAATAAAGGAGCTTCAATTATGAAGCTCCCGTATTTGCAGGATTATAAGGACATTACTTCTCCTTGAGGATGTCCTTGATCTCTGTGAGAAGCTTAACTTCATCAGAAGGCTCCGGTGCAGCTGCTTCTTCCTCAGCCTTCTTCTTACCGAGTGCCATAAGCTTGTTCATGCCCTTGATTATGATGAAGAGTACAACAGCGAGGATCAGGAAGTTGATGATCTGAGTAATGAAGTGTCCATAGTTAAGTGAAATAGTAGCAAGAACTTCAGGATCTGTGCTCTCAGCAAGCTTTGACCAGGGCAGAACGAATGATCCGGCAACCTCAGCTCCACCGAAAGAGTTGATGAGTGGATTGATGAAGTCATCTGTCAAAGCTCCGACGATACCACCGAAAGCACCACCGATGATAACACCGACAGCCATATCCATTACGTTACCCTTAAGTGCAAATTCCTTAAATTCTTTAAGTAATCCCATTAGTGTTTCCCTCCTGTTATTTGGTTGTGTTTTTTGCCGGATCGTTTCCGGAAGTATTACGTATTATTCTGCGAATTTCCTTGCTTCCTCGGGGAGACTGTCGATCTCGCCGCTGTAGAGGATCGTTGCCGTAACAGGTGTGTCCTTCAGGAAAGCATCGAGCTTTAAGAGGAAATCACCGAGACCGTCGGGTTCATAGTTATTAGCAACTTTGCAGATCGCGTCAACATAGATATGTGTTAAATCGTAATCCTTGGAGCATATACCGCAGATGAAAGCCAAAACCTGGTCGAATCCCTCGATAGGGTATTCCTTCATATTTACAAGACGAACCGTGGGCTTTAAGAGCTGGTCTAAACGGTTACCTCTTTCAAGGCAGACAACGTTGCTGTCAGAAGCTGCAACTGCATTAATGTCATCTACGAGTTTTGCTGTTTTGCCTGTGCCCTTAGGGCCTGCAATTAATTTGATCATACACAAAATCTCCTTTTTTTTGGATAAATTTATTTTACTGTAAAGTACCTTTAAAATGAACAGTCAATTGTGAATAAAATTATAAATATTTTTCTGATTGCACCTGGCTTATTAAAGTGGTAGTATATACACGTTCTTAAGATTTACTTTTATGAACGGACTTGTTTCAAGTCCGTTTTTTGTTGTAAGGAGAGTTGATTTGGCAAAACGTTCGAAGAAGGCACAGGAAGCTTTCGATCTGGCACTGCCCGTCGCTAAGGAGATGGGCTATGATCTTGTGGACTGTGAGTACAAGAAGGAAGGGCAGGATCTTTTCCTCCGTCTCTTTATAGATAAGAAGGGTGGGGTAGGTCTTGATGACTGCGAGGCATTCTCAGCTGCAGTAGATCCCATAATCGACAGTGGAATGCAGTCTGATGCCGATTACTTCGAAGTATCTTCGCCCGGACTTACAAGGCCGCTTGAGACTATAGAGGACTATGTAAGGTACGAGGGCGAGAAGCTGGACATTACCTTGTTTGCAGCAAGAGATGGTGTTAAGAACTTTACATCTGTCCTTAAGTCTTATTCCGGAGACAGAGTGGTACTTGAGGCAGAAAACGGAACTGAATATGATTTGGCTTTGAGCGATATAGCAAAGGCTGTAAGACATATTGATTTTTAATTAGGAGGCATAATATGGCAAAGAGAAAGCAGGAAGAGGAACCTAAGGAGTCATTGGTCGATCTGGTCAGAGTACTCGCCGAGGAGCGTGACATTGATGCAGAGGAAGTTTTCCAGGCAATAGAGAGCGGTATCGTTGCAGCTTACAAGCGTGAGTTCGGCAGCAATAACAAGGATGCCAAGATCAAGAACGTATTTGCAGAGATCGACAGAGACACCGGCGAGATCTATGTATATAAGCTTGCAGAAGTAGTTGACGAAGTACTCGATCCTCTTAATGAGATATCTCTTAACGAGGCTCAGGATGCAGGCGGCGAGGACATCGAGATCGGAGACGAGATCGAGGTTGCGATAGATGTTGAGGATCTGGGCCGTCTTGCTGCCGGTGCTGCCAAGAGTGCCATCAACCAGAAGCTCAGAGACGCTGAGGGTGCCAAGATCAAGAATGAGTTCTCCAGCAGGATCAATGAGGTTACTACAGGTACTATCCTCCGTAAGGACAACAACAATGTATATGTAAATATCGGCCGTGCAGAAGCAATCGTTAAGCGCGACGGCCAGATCAGGGGCAACAGGAAGGAAAGCTACGAGAACAACATGAAGATGAAGTTCTATATCGTAGGTGTTAAGGAAGAGAACGGCAGACCTTCTGTTATCCTCTCAAGAACAGCGCCTCAGCTCGTATCCAAGCTCTTTGAGCTTGAAGTACCTGAGATCAAGTCAGGCGATGTCATCATCAAGGCAGTTGCAAGAGAGCCCGGTTCAAGATCCAAGATCGCTGTTTACTCCAGAGATCCTGATATCGATGCAAAGGGTGCATGTGTAGGACAGCGCGGACAGCGTGTTCAGCAGGTCATGACAGAATTATCTGATGAGAAGATCGATATCGTTGACTGGAACGAGGATCCCGCATTGTTCATCTCAGAGGCTTTGCAGCCTGCAACAGTCATCCGTGTAGATATTGAGATGACCAAGAACAATGACGGTACCATCGAGAAGCATGCTAAGGTAATCGTACCTGATCAGCAGTTCTCACTTGCGATCGGCAGAAACGGACAGAATGTACGTCTTGCTGCAAGACTCACAGACTTTAAGATCGATATCAAGAAGGAATCTGAGGACAGCGACGAGGCATCCCAGGCTCTCGTATCTGACTTTAAGGTTGTTGAAGAAGAGGAAGGCAACAAGTAATGAAGAAACAGCCGCAGCGGCAATGTGTCTCCTGCAAGGAGCGTAAAGATAAGAAAGATCTCCTGAGGATCTGCAGTATGCCTGACGGAAGCATAGTATACGATCCCACGGGCAAACTCCCGGGGAGGGGATCTTATCTGTGCCACAACAGTGACTGTATCAAACAGGAACTAAAGAAGGCATCTAAACTGTCAAAAGGTTTAAGACGCCCTGTTACCAAGGAAGAGATCGATTCTCTTGCAGAGGAGATCCTTCGAAGCAGTGTACAAGAATGACGGCAGAAGAGAAGATATACGGATTGTTCGGCCTGATGCAGCGTGCAGGCAAACTCGTATCCGGACAGGATGCGGTGTGTGCCTCCCTTGAATCCGGAAGAGCGAAGGTGATAGTAGTCACAGGTGATATCTCTGCCAATACTTTGGATAAGATCTTAAATGCTGCTAAAGTCTCCCGGGCATCCGGGCCTGCAAGTCTATACAGGTTTGGCAATTCCGAAGTATTAGGTGACAGGATAGGCAAGAGGGCGAGAACATGCGTGGCAGTTGAGGATGAAGGCTTTGCTTCAGGTTTGGAGAAATTGCTGGACGGTTTTAACCAGGAGGATCAAGAATAAATGAGTGATGAGAACGAGAAGAAAAACGGCATAACAGTAGGAGGCGTCTCCGGTAATAAGAAGATGAGACTCGGAAGAGTCCATAAGAAAAAGGCAGAAACCCCTGCTCCCGAAGAGAAGGAGGTAAAAGCACCTGCAGAAGCTGTAGCAGAAGAGAAGGCAGCTCCTGCCAAGAAGCCTGCCAAGACAGCTGAGAAGAAGGCTAAGGAAGCAGCTGAGCCTAAGGCCGAGCCCGAAGCAAAGAAGACAGAGGAGAAGGCTAAGCCTGCAGCTAAGAAAGCTCCCGCCAAGAAGGCTGCTGCAAAGAAGACTGAAGAGGAGCCTGTAAAGGATGAAGCTATAGATACAAAGAAAGCAGAGAAGAAAGAAGAACCTGCTCCCGTAAAGAAGGTTGAAGCAGAGCCTGCAGCAGAAACAAAGAAGGAAGAGCCTGAGGAAACTGAAGCAAAGAAGCCCCAGTCAAGGCTGTCTTCAGCTGTTGTATCACTGGGTAATGTTCCTTCCAAGGGCGAGACATACAGAAGCTCTACCATCATCACATATAACAAGGACCGCAAGAATCCTTCCAAGGGCGGGAATAATTACTATGGTTCTTCTTCACGTCCCCAGGGTCAGGGAAGATACCAGGGCGGTAAGAGCGCACCTTCCTTCGATAAGGATAAGGATGAGGAAGGACAGACAAGACAGCCTGCCAGAAGGGCGGCAAAGCCTAAGGCAGCTGCACCCATCGAAGAAGTAAAGAAGAGCAGATCCTCTTATGCAGAGAAGTCTGCTTTCGATAAGAAGCATTCTGACAGCGAGAGAAGGGAGAATGCCAAGGGTACTACCGATAAGCGTAAGCAGAACCGCAATCAGTTTACCGGCAGGGTAAACGAGGACGGTGAATACGATGAGTATTCCTACAGGAAGAAAAAGAAGAAGCAGTCTGATCAGGCTTCTTATGAGCAGCAGCAGGTTATCACTGAGATCAAGATCCCTGCTTTCATCACTGTTAAGGACTTTGCAGAAGGTATCGGCAAGAAGAGCTCTGAAGTCATTATGGAGCTTATGAAGCTGGGCGTAATGGCTACTATCAATCAGGAATTAGACTTCGACACTGCATGTCTTATCGCAGATGCCTTCGGTATCAATGCCGAGCTTTTGGAGGAGAAGACAGAAGAGGATATCCTCTTTGAGGAGACTGCCGAGAAGGAAGAAAATCTCGAGGCTAGACCTCCTGTAGTTGTTGTAATGGGTCACGTTGACCACGGTAAGACATCACTGCTCGATAAGATCCGTTCAACAAGCGTTACTGCAGGCGAGGCCGGCGGTATCACCCAGAAGATCGGTGCTTATACAGTAAGACTTAAGGGGCGCCAGATCACATTCATCGATACTCCGGGTCACGAAGCATTTACTACGATGCGTGCAAGAGGTGCACAGTTTACAGATATCGCTATCCTGGTAGTTGCTGCAGACGACGGTGTAATGCCCCAGACAATTGAGGCTATCAACCACGCAAGAGCAGCAAACACAGAGATAATCGTTGCTATAAACAAGATAGATAAACCGGGTGCTAACCCCGACAAGGTCAAGCAGGAACTTACAACATACGGCCTCGTATGCGAGGACTGGGGTGGCTCTACCATCATGGTACCTATCTCTGCCAAGCAGGGTACAGGTATCGATGAGCTCTTGGAGAACGTTCTTCTTACTGCAGATGTCATGGAACTCAAGGCTGATCCTAAGGGACCTGCAAGGGGTGCAGTTATCGAGGCACAGCTTGATAAGAACAGAGGTCCTGTTGCATCAGTGCTTGTACAGAAGGGTACACTCAAGCAGGGCGATACCGTTGTATGCGGACCTATCATGGGTAATGTACGTGCCATGTACGACGATAAGGGTAATGCCATCAAGAAGGCAGGTCCTTCGATCCCTGTTGAGATCTTAGGTCTTCCTGAAGTTCCTGAGGCAGGTGAGCTCTTATATGCCGTAACAGATGATAAGATCGCACGTCAGTTGGTTGAGAAGCGTAAGATCAAGCAGCGTGAGGAGCAGCTCAGGAGATCTTCGAAGATGAGTCTCGAGACTCTTGCCCAGCAGATGGCTGCAGGCGATGTTAAGGATCTTAACCTCATCATCAAGGCCGATGTCCAGGGTTCAGTCGAGGCTGTATCCCAGTCACTTGAGAAGCTCAGTAACGACGAGGTCAAGGTATCCATCATTCACGGCGGCGTAGGCGCCATCAATGAATCAGATATAGTACTCGCTGACGTATCCAATGCTATCATCATCGGATTTAACGTACGTCCTAACCAGATGATAATCGACAAGGCAAAGGAAGCCGGTGTTGACATCAAGCTCTACAGCGTTATCTATAATGCCATCGAGGACGTTGAGAATGCCATGAAGGGTCTGCTTGCTCCTAAGATCGAAGAAGTCGTCTGGGGTCATGCAGAGATCAGACAGCTCTTTAAGGTTTCCGGCATCGGTACTATCGGCGGAAGCTATGTAACCGACGGTAAGATCTTAAGAAATTCCAGCGTCAGGGTAATAAGAGACGATGTAGTTGTATATACAGGTGAGTTAGGATCTCTCCAGCATGAGAAGGATTCTGTCAAGGAAGTCCTCTCAGGTCATGAGTGTGGACTTACCATCGCTAGGTACAATGACATTAAGGTCGGCGATATAGTCGAGTCCTTCGGTAATGTAGAGGTAGCAAGAGACTGATGAAAAGAAGAAGACCTGAGATCGTAGGAGACGAGCTTCAGAAGATAATATCCGGGATCATCTCAAATAAACTGAGAGATCCCAGAGTACCTCTCATGACTACGGTTACGGGAGTCAAGATGAGTTCAGACCTTACACACGCTACTGTCTTTGTTTCTGTCTATGGAGACGATGAGACAAAGAAGGGGGCAATGGATGCCATCGAGCATGCCAAGGGCTTTATAAGGTACGAGGCTGTACAGCAGATAAATCTCAGAGTAGCGCCAGAGCTCCACTTTAAGCTCGATAATACTCTTGATAAAGCTAAGAAGATGGATGAGCTCATAGCAAAGACGATAGAGGACGATGAGCGCCGCCGTGTGATGAGAGAGCAGGGTGACGGGAATGCTTGATCGCTATGCTCTGCCTGCTGCGAAGATGGCAGCTAACCTCCTTGAATATAAGGACAGGTTAAAGAAACTGGACGGAGCTATGCTCATATTCCTTCACAGGAGTGTGGACGGAGACTGTGTGGGCTCAGCCTGTGGTATGTGTAAAGTCTTAAGGGATCTCGGAGTAAACTGCTATGTTGCAATGCCGGAGAGTCTTCCCAAGGATATGGAATTTATGGGTGTTGAAGACTTGCTCTTTAATATCTATAACGAAGATCTTGACGAGATACATGAGTTTAAGGATAAAGGGACCATCTACGGCAAGCCTTATATCCAGGCACTCTCTGTAGATATATCCGAGCCCGGCAGAATGGGATGCTGCGGTGAGTATTTTGAATCCTGCAAGGATAAGCTCATAATCGATCACCATGCATCCATAACCATGAGAGGCGACAATATGTGGATAGAGCCGGATGCATCTTCTGCTGCTGAGCTTTGTTTCTATGCCTCCTGCAAGATAGCTGAATCCCTCAGCATGCCTGAAGATAAGACCATATCTCCTCTTGCCGCCCAGTGTTTTATGACAGGGATAGTAACTGACACAGGCAGGTTTACTTATAAGAATACAAGACCGGAGACATTGGATTCTGCAGGCAAGCTCATGGAGCTTGGTGGAGACATTACATCCGTAAGCTATAACCTCTTTGACCGCAAAGCCCTTTATAAGTTCAGGGTATCAGCCGAAGCAAGGATGAGAGTCAAGCTCTATTGCGAAGGCAAGCTTGCGATAACCACTGTTCCAAGAAGCCTTTTCGACAAACATGAGGCTCTGCCTGATGCTGTCGACGATGTAGTATCAGCTATGAGAGATATTGAAGGCGTTGAGGTTGCTATAGTCTTAAGAGAGCTTAGCACCGGTGAGATCAGGGCCAATGTAAGGTCTGTATCCTACTTTGATTCTGCAGCTTTTGCCTCTTTGTACGGTGGCGGCGGCCATTTGAGAGCTGCCGGCTTTACTGTAAAAGACGGATCCGGGACAATAGATGATCTGGCCGGAGATGTTATCAGGAGGGCATCTGAACTCCTATGAATCCCGACGGACTGATATTGGTCGATAAACCTGCCAATATGACTTCTTTTGCTGTGGATATGGCAATGAGAAAGATCCTTGGCACAAAAAAAGTCGGGCATCTCGGGACTCTTGATCCTTTTGCTACGGGGCTTTTGCCGGTCTTTGCAGGCAAGGGGCTTAAGTATCTTAGATTCTGTGACGGGTTTGACAAGAGTTACAGCTGCAGGGCTTTCTTTGGGGCTGCTACAGATTCCATGGACAGCGAAGGGGAGATAACCTTTGAGAATTATCCGTCCAAAGAACAGATGGAAGACCTGAGATCTACTGATTTTGCCACGGTAAGACAGGCTTTTGCAGAAGTTGCGAAAACCACTTCCCAGATACCGCCTAAGTATTCAGCCAAGAAGATAAACGGCAAAAAGGCCTACGACCTTGCAAGGGACGGCGTGGAGTTTGAGCTTAAACCTGTTGAGATCAGGATTAACGATCTGACCATCAACTCAATTGAAGAGCAGGACAAAGGTTTTGTAGTGGATTTTGACGTGTCCTGCTCCAAGGGAACATACATAAGGACTATATGTGATGACGCGGGACGCCTGACAGGTTTTGGCGCTCATGCCATATCATTAAGAAGGATTTCCTGCGGCCCGTTTATGGTTAAGGATGCCTATTCATTAGATTCCATGACTGAGATGAAAGAAAGAGGCGATTACGGGTTTATCCTTCCTGCCGGTCTGTGTTTGGAAGACATGCCTCGGGTAGAGCTTACGTCCTCTCAGGCAAAAGACCTTAGCTTCGGCAAAAAGATCTTATGCGATCCCTTATACGAAGAAGGCAGATTATATAAGGCTGTATACCAGGAAAGGCTGATAGCAGTCGTATATCCTGCTACTGAGGATAGCAGATATATTTTCAGGATAGAGAGGGTATTTGCAGGTGATTAAGCCTATACAGAAGTTTTATCTTGATACTATCCCCTTAAGCAAGGACGGAAGGGTCGTCTGCCTTGGCATGTTCGACGGTCTGCACGAAGGACATGAGCAGATAATAAGGAAGGCTGTTAGCATTGCAAAAAAGCTGAAGCTCAAGACCTGCGTTCAGACTTTTACCGGTCTTGCAAAATCCGGTGAGGGCGTCTTATATACAGTAGACGAGAGGATAGCTGTCTTAGAGTCTTGGGGAGTGGATGAAGTCCTGGTATTGAATTATGCCGAAGTAAAGGACATGACAGCCGAAGACTACATGGTAAGAGTGATCAAGCTTGCCATGAATGCCCATACTGTTATCTGCGGATTCGACTATACATTCGGCAGGGGAGGCCTTGGGACAGCAGATCTCTTAAGTTCTTTTTGCAGTAATAACCTGATAGATATAGAGGTCGTGCCGGAACTTAAGGATATAAGCGGCCGTAAGATCTCTACTGCCTGGCTTAAAGAGGCACTTGCATCAGGAGATACTGAGCTTGCATCACGGCTTTGCTCCGGAAGGGATTTCTTCTATTCCGGCAGAGTGTGCAAGGGTAAGATGCTTGGACGTAAGATGGGCTTCCCCACTGCGAACCTCGATATTACAGAAGAGAAATTCAAGGTGAGAAGGGGAGTATATGTCGTAAGTGTGATCCTTGGTGCAAGGACTTTATATGGAGTTGCCAATGTAGGTCTAAGGCCTACTGTAGAAGATGCGGTATCAGACGTAATAGAAACATATATATTCGATTTTGATGAAGATATCTACGGAGCTTATATCAGGACCGAGCTCCTTAAGTTCTTAAGACCCGAGACTCAGTTCGGTTCTAAAGAAGAACTCATAAGCGCTGTAGAAAGAAATAAAATTGAGGCAAAGGAATATCTTAAGGCCCATGGTCTTGAGTAATGTGGTAATATAGCATTTAGCTTTTATTAGGAGTGATTGATATGGATTCAGGAGAAGGCGTTTCATTCCCGGGACTTGGCTGGGTATTTAATATAGATCCTGTCGCATTCAGGATCGGCAGTCTCGATGTATATTGGTACGGTATATTAATAGCAGGTGCGATCCTTATTTGCGTGACGCTTGCTATCTTGCAGAGCAAGAAACTGAATTTCCCTGACGGGCTTGTATACGACATCGTTCTTGTATGCATTCCCTGCGCAATAGTCGGGGCAAGACTCTACTATGTCCTCTGCGAATGGGATTATTTCTCCAAGGACCTTAGAATGGTATTTAATACCAGAGAGGGCGGACTTGCAGTTTACGGCGGCGTCATAGGAGCTATGCTGGGCGCGTTTATAATGTGCAAGATAAGAAAGATCCCTTTTACAGCACTTGCAGACTTTGCAATAGTCTACATTCCTCTGGGACAGGCTATCGGCAGATGGGGCAATTTCTTTAATCAGGAAGCCTTCGGCACTACCACGACACTCCCCTGGGGAATGACATCCGAGAGCGTACAGAGCTATCTCATGCGCAACTGTCCGACTCTTGTTGCAACTCAGCCGGTCCATCCTATGTTTCTCTACGAATCCTTAGGTGACCTGCTCATATTCCTGATACTGCTCTATGTAAGGAAGAACAGCAAGCATTCCTTCGAGACTTCATGCACATATTTTGCCCTCTATGGCTTTATGAGATTTTTCCTTGAGGGATTGAGGACAGATTCACTTTATCTGTTCGGCACATCAATAAGAACATCACAGCTCCTGTCATTTATCCTCGTTATAGCATCACTGCTCTATATTGCATATGCACGCTACAAGGACATTAAGTGCAAGGAGATACCTGAGAGATTCTATCAGACTGAGACAGCTGCCAAGAAGTAATGGATAACAGATCTAACGGACTAGTTAAACTGAGGAGTAAGACCGGACTTAAGAGTGTGGATTACTATCTTGTTGTTCCGATCCTGGCGCTCACCATAATCGGACTGTTTGTCCTGCAGAAGGTCTTATCCAACGGCTACGCAGCATACCCCGGAAATTATTACAGACAGATAGTTGCTACTGCGGCAGGTCTGTTTGCCGCGATAATAATCGCTGTGCTGGATAACCAGTTCCTCAAGCTCATAGGCAGGGGAATATATGTGGTGTCGGTACTGCTCCTTATGCTCGTGCCGATCGACGGTTATTCCCTGGCTTCCGTATGGGGCGCAGATTCCTGGCTCAATCTGCCTGTAATAGGCAACTTCCAGCCTTCCGAGCTTGCGAAGATAGGACTTATCCTGGTGGCATCCGAGCTATTCGAAGCGATGTCTGATAAGAAGATGACTTACCTTAAGGGCTTTGCCATGATGGGCGTGGTCTATGCGGTTCCTTTGCTGCTGATACTTACCCAGCCGGACTTTGGTACTGCGATGGTCATCATGTTTACTTTTGTATGCATGCTCTTTGTCTGGGGTATCAAGTACAGATATTTCCTTCTGGCCATATCTTCGGTAATAGTTATCTTTATTCCTGCGGTGTGGACATTCTACCTGGAGGATTATCAGAAGAACAGAATACTGTCCCTGGTATTTGAAGGATCGGATCCGAAATCCGAATATAACCTGGTCCAGTCCAAGGCCGCAATCGCATCCGGAGGTCTTGCCGGCAATACCACAGGGATCTATACTTCGGTTCCTGTTAAAGAGAGTGATTTTATCTTTGCAGCGATATCTGAACATCTGGGATTTATCGGCACCACCGTGGTAATCGCGTTGGCTTTCTTCTTTATCTGCAGATGCCTCTATGTTGCAAGCAAGGTGCCATCCAAGGCATCGGCATTTACTCTTACGGGACTTGCAGGTTATTTTGCTTTCCACTACATAGAGAATATGGGTATGGCAGTAGGGCTCTTGCCGATAACGGGGATCCCGCTGCCCTTTATCAGTCTGGGAGGCACTGCGATGCTCATTAACTTCCTGGCCTTCGGGGTCATACTTAATATCTCGATGTCGAGGTCATAGCACCTATGTCATTTAAGTGGAAGCAGTATCTCCATATGGAGCCTGTAAGAGGCTGGATGAACGATCCTAATGGCCTTGTCTTCCATAATGGCCTTTATCACGTATATTTTCAATATACTCCCGGTAATGCAACAGGCGAAGGCTTACGGTCCTGGGGACACTTTGTAAGTCCTGATCTTCTTAAGTGGAGATTTGTGGGGGAGTTTATAAAACCTGACCATATCAGTGACAGTACCGGGGCATTTTCCGGCTCTGCTGTGTCTTATAAGGATAAGATATACTATTTTTATACAGGGAATGTGGAGCATGAAGGTTTCGATCTCGTTCTTGAAGGCAGGGAAGCAAACCAGATCTTTGTGACCTCTGATGACGGGACTTGCTCCTCAGATAAAACAGTCCTCCTTACAAACAGCGACTATCCTGATTACTGCAGCTGCCATGTAAGGGATCCGAAGGTAAGTTTCGCGGACGGGATCTGGCGTATGGTACTGGGCGCGAGGACTAAAGATGATGAAGGAATGGCTCTTGTATACGAAGGCCCCGATCCTTGCAACTTCAGATTCAAAGAAGCTATAACCTGTCCCGGCATGGGATATATGTGGGAGTGTCCGGATCTGGTGGATCTTGGCGGCCGGTCTTATCTTCTCGCCTGCGTTCAGGGCATGGAAGCTGAAGAATACAAATATCAGAATCAGAACAGCAGCGGATACTTCAGATTAGTCGGCAATAAAGCTTCTTCATACGAGGAACTGGATT
>AUXO010516459.1_pt1 | contig 12388 bp, 14 predicted proteins | sample 768731 | NCBI WGS metagenome assembly AUXO01 (sample SAMN02715735, study PRJNA202380) | gut metagenome | biome: sheep rumen | host: Ovis aries | place: New Zealand: Palmerston North | reverse complement strand
TGTTGGCAACCGGAACAAAAGACGCTCTGGCATCTGCGCTGCGGCAAATGATGACGGTCAAACCGATTGACAAGGTTACGGTAAAGGATATTGTTGAGATTTGCGGCGTGAACCGGCAGACTTTTTATTATCATTTTGATGATGTTGATGATTTGCTGGAATGGGTTTTTGAGCAGGATTCTGATCGTGTATTCCCACGCGAAGTTATTTACGATCGATGGCTGGATGACATGATGGTTTATTTTGACTATCTGGAATCCAACAGCGCATTTACGTTGAATGTCTACAACTCCAACAGCAGGCTGTATATGCTTCGGTATTTGAAGGAGCGGATGGCTTTCTGTATCCGCAGCTTTGCTGAAATTGCTTCCGAAGGAAAAAACATTGACCGCCAGGATTTTGAATTTGTTGTGGAGTTTTATGCCAACTGCGCCATTGGCTTTATTGCCCAGTGGATGGATATGGGAATGAAATTTCCGAAGGAAATAACCAGGGAAAGAATTCTTCGGGTAATGGATCAGAGTGTCGAGAATATTCTTAAAAGGTTTTATACGGACAAGATATAAGGCTCAGGCGACGGGGCCGGTATGCCGGAATCCGAGTTCGCTTATTTTCAGTGCCTGTCAGTTGCTCCTCCGCAGCGATGGATCATGTGTAATTGCACGACCGGCTGCGGGGGAGTGTTTTAACTGGCGACTGATTTCAAGCAATGAAATGGAAAAATCAGCTTGCAAAGCACAGGTTAAAAGCGTATAATATCATACCGCTATTTATGGAGGATTTATTATGGTTTTCGTTGCACCATCCCTTCTGGCCGCAGATTTTGCGAATCTTGATCATGAGATTAAGGCAGTTGACAGAGCCGGAGCGGACTGGCTTCACTATGATGTGATGGACGGCCATTTTGTCCCGAATATTTCAATGGGGATTCCGGTTTTAGAATCCATTCGAAAAGCAACCGACATCTTCATGGATGTTCACCTGATGATTACCGAGCCTGTACGTTTCATTCACGATTTTTGTGCGGCAGGAGCTGACTTGGTGACAGTTCACGCTGAGGCCGATAACCCTGCACAGATCAGGGCGGCACTCGCCGCTGTGAAAGCCGAGGGAAAACAGTGCGGTCTTGCTTTAAAACCGAAGACATCCGCTAAAGCAGCTGTCCCGTTTCTTGACATTGTCGATCTTATCCTTGTTATGACGGTCGAACCCGGCTTTGGCGGGCAGCATTTTATGGAAGATCAGCTTGATAAAATCAGGGAAGTCCGCAGAATGATCGAGGAAAGCGGGAAAAAAATCCGCCTGGAGGTCGATGGGGGAATTGACCGGAATACAGCGCCTCTCTGCATAGGTGCGGGAGCAGATACACTTGTTGCCGGCAGCGCTGTTTTTCATCGCACGGATCGTTTGGCGGCGGTCCGGGAAATACGAGGCATTGAATCTGGAAGGAACTGAACGATGACTTTTTACCCTGCTTCTTTGGAACGCTTAATTGACGGTTTTGCTTCATTACCTGGAATTGGAAGAAAGAGCGCGCAGAGGCTTGCTTTTCATGTTCTTTCACTTTCCGATCAGGAAGCTTTCGCATTTGCTGAGGCGATCTCCTCGGCCAAACGTGAGGTCAGGAGGTGCAGGATCTGTCGTAACTATACCGATCACGACATCTGCTCCATCTGCTCCAGTGAGCACCGGGACAGGAGTATCATTTGCGTGGTTTCTGACCCGAAGGATGTGCTGAGCATTGAACGCGCCAGAGAGTATAATGGGCTCTATCATGTCCTTCACGGAGTGCTTTCGCCCATGAATCATATTGGGCCGGATGACATCGGTGTAAAGGAACTGCTGGTGCGTGCGGCTGATGACGAAGTTAAGGAAGTGATCATGGCGACGAATCCCGATACTGAGGGAGAGGCAACAGCTCTCTATATTTCCAAATTGCTGAAACCGTTCAATATCAGGGTAACCCGGCTCGCTTACGGGATTCCGGTTGGCTCGAATCTGGAATTTGCTGATGATGCGACCCTGATGCGTGCGATAGAGGGCAGAACAGAACTGTAACGGATTCGGTTGTTTGACCTGAACAGAACTTAATAAAGGAGAATGAATGACATCTAAATTGAAAATTATCCCGCTCGGCGGGCTTGGTGAAATCGGAAAGAACATGACCGTAATAGAATTTGGAAATGACATTATCGTGGTCGACTGCGGCATGGGTTTTCCCGACGAAGATATGTACGGCATTGATGTAGTCCTGCCTGATATAACCTATCTCAGGAATAATGCGAGCCGCATCCGCGCCATGATTATTACGCATGGGCACGAGGATCATATTGGGGCAGTGCCGTTTGTCATCAAAGAGATCAATGTCCCGATTTATACTACACCGCTCACTGCGGCACTGATTGAATTGAAGCTCGAAGAGCATGATCTGCTCTACAATACTCAGATTTTCACAAAAAAAGCGGGCTCCGTATTCCGTATAGGTGCGTTTTCAATTGAGTTTATCAGGGTGAATCACAGTATTCCTGATGCTGTCGCGCTGGCCATTCGCACGCCGCTCGGAACAATTGTCCATACGGGTGATTTTAAAATCGATGTAACACCTATTTCCGGCGGGATGATAGACCTGGTGCGTTTTGGCGAGCTGGGGAACGAAGGCGTTCTCGCACTGATGAGTGACTCTACCAATGTGGAAACGCCCGGATATTCCGCGTCTGAGAGAAAAGTAGGTCTCAGCTTCGATAAGCTGTTTCAGAATTGCGATAAACGAATCATTATTACGACATTTGCATCAAATGTGCATCGCCTTCAGCAGATTATCAATGTTGCGGATAAATACGGGCGCAAGGTTGCTGTTACCGGCAGGAGTATGGAGAACGTTCTTCGGACGGCAATGGTGCTTGGGTATATGGATGTTCCCGAGGATGTTCTGGTAGACCTGGAACAGATGAAGAGCCTTCCCAGAAACAAAATGGTGATCATTTCTACCGGCAGCCAGGGAGAGGCCATGTCAGCGCTGTATCGTATGGCATTTGCGGAACATAAGCAAATCCAGATTGACTCCGGAGACCGTGTAATAATCTCTGCATCTGCCATTCCGGGAAATGAAAACACTATCAGCCGCGTTATCGACGAATTGTTTCATAAAGGTGCAGAAGTCATTTATGACCGTCATACGGACCTCCACGTCTCCGGGCATGCCTGCCAGGAAGAGCAGAAAATGATGCTTGCGCTGACGAAACCGAAGTATTTTATTCCGGTGCATGGTGAGCACAGAATGCTGGTCAAACATGCGGAACTCGGTCGTGTGATGGGCGTGAATGCTAAGAATGTTATAATTGCCGGAAATGGTTCCGTGATAGAATTCACAAAAAAAGGGGTTCACTGTAAGGAGTCTGTTCAGGCAGGCGCTGTGCTTGTGGACGGAAGCGGCGGAATCGGTGAAGTCGGCGGTGTTGTCATGCGTGATCGACATAAGCTGGCTGAAGACGGCATGATCGTTGTGGTGTTAACCTGCTCTTCACATGATCATAAGCTCCTTGCGGTTCCCGAGATTGTAACCAGGGGCTTTATTTATGTGAAGGAAGCAGAGCAGCTCATGGAGGAGCTCCAACGTGTTGTTTTGGAGACGGTGGAACGCTGTGAAGTGCAGAAGATTACGGATTGGAACAGTATCAAAACAAAGATTAGATCGGATCTGACAGGTTACCTCTTTAAAACTACACGCCGCAGTCCCATGGTTCTTCCCGTAATCACTGAAATCTGACAGTTTGGACAGTAAGGTGTATGCGATGACTTATTCCTACGCGCCGAGAATGGTATGCTCTCAGAACATTAGCTTCGCCATTGAGAATGGGAAACTGCATGAGGTTCGGTTTGTCGGCGGTTGTGATGGAAACTTAAAGGCAATCGGAAAACTTCTGGAGGGACAGGACGCAGCGGCTGCAGCACGTATCCTTCGCGGGAATGACTGCAACGGTCGCGGCACATCCTGCGCAGATCAGTTGGCGCAGGCCATAGAGGCAGCGCTTGCGGAGGAGAATGAAGGCTGATGTCCTGTATTCTGTTGTTCAACATAAAAGACGAGAACAAGCTGACGGCCGTCAGGTTAACGGCTATGCGTTTTGGTGTGCCGTGTTTTGAGATACGGCCTGAACAACAGGGGCAGACGATAGAAGCGCTGCTGACCGGGCGGGAAACTTCTTCCTCATCCTCCGTGGTCCCGTTTCTCGATGAAATGATGGTTATGAATGAACTCCCTGCTGGCGTTTTTCATGCGGTCCTGGACGCTCTGCGCAGGGATGGTAAATCCATCAGATTAAAAGCAGTTGTTACTCCGCATAACAAGTCCTGGACGGCATTGCGTCTTCACAGGGAAATCAGTGCCGAGGCAGCTGCCATGGAGAGGCGACGGTAAAAAATGATAGACAGTTGCCGAGACTTGCGTTAAAATGCTGAGCGGCCGTCGGTGCGTATAATTTGTATGATAGGCAGAGGTGTTTAACATGAATAAACCGGTGATTATCACGGCAGACAGTACCTGTGATCTTTCCATGGATCTTCTGGAACGATTCCAGATTCATACGATCCCCCTGACCATTACACTGGGGGAAGATACTTTCCTGGATGGTCAGGGTTTTACACCTCTTGACATGTATGAACGTTATCGTAAGGATGGTATCCTTCCGAAAACATCAGCCCCGGGAGTGCAGGAGTTTTTGGATTTCTTCTCCTCTTTTACGGAGCAGGGTTTTTCTGTTGTTCATCTGGATATCAGTTCAGAGCTTTCAAATTCATACAACGCTGCCTGCATGGCGGCTGACGAACTTCGTGGGGTTCATGTAGTCGATTCGCGGATGCTTTCCACGGGAGTCGGCCTCCTTGCCATTGAAGGAGCTGAGTGCAGAGACCGCGGCATGTCCGCCGTCGAGATTGCAGAGCATCTTCGCAGCTTGACGGGAAAGGTACAAACCAGCTTTGTTCTTGACACGCTGCAGTTTATGTGGAAGGGCGGGCGTTGCTCTGCGGTTTCCGCACTTGGAGCGAATTTACTGCACCTGAAGCCTGGTCTTGAAATGCAGGACGGGAAACTCGGTGTTTATAAAAAATACCGCGGGAATATCAATTCTGTATATAAACAGTATGTAAAGGAACGCCTGCAGGGACGAAAGATCCGTCCGGGGCATATTTTCGTTACGGAGTCCGGCGAGGTGGATGAGGCTGTTCTTGAGGAAATTTACGCACTGATTCGGGAAACTGTTCCGGTAAAGGAAATTCATCATACACTGGCGGGCTGCACGATTTCAACCCACTGCGGACCCAAAACGCTGGGGATTCTGTTCCTTGAGGAATAAAGTGGCAGGTTTCTCATGCAACTGAATGAACTGAAGTGTATAACGGCCAGTAATTTGATTAATCTGCGGACAGCTGCGGGGATGACTCAGGCTGAGCTGGGTGCCAGGCTGAATTATTCCGATAAAACGATCTCAAAATGGGAGCGCGCAGAAGCGATTCCTGACGCTTTTGTCCTGAAGCAAATCGGAGAAATCTTTCATGTTTCCGTGGATTCCCTGTTAAGCTCCCATGATGAATGGAAACCTGTCCCGGTTGAGGAGCCTGAGACCGAGCAGGTTTCATACAGTACAGCGCGCATTATAGCCGTATGCATCGTCGGTATCTGGACTTTGGCCTTGACGGTGTTTGTTGCATTATGGATGGCGGGGATTATATTTTGGCGGGTTTTTGTTGCGGCATTGCCTGTTTCGGTCCTGGTTTATATGATTCTGAATATAAAATTCCACCGAAAACGGTCTCTGCAGTTTATGATCGCCGGGTTTGTGCTGTCTCTATTTGTTGCGGGATATCTCTTTTTTTATCCGCGGTACAATCCCTGGCAGGTTTTTCTGATTCTGGTTCCGGCTGAAATACTGGTATTTCTTGGCTGTAATCTTCGCAAGAAAAGTCCGTAATCCGGTAAAATGAATGGCTCTACGATTCGTAGAGTGAATGAAAACAACGGGTAGAGAACATCTACCCGTTGTTTTTTGATAGTAGAGACATTTTTTTGATCGTTATGTTACAATCAGTATGATCACGCAGGCATTTTCGGCCTGAGAAAGGAAAGGATGAAATCATGAGTTACATCCTCAGTTGCTGTTCTCCCGCAGATCTTAGTAAAGAGCATTTTGAATCCCGGGATATCCACTATGTTTGTTTTCACTACGCCATTGATGGGGTGGAGTATCCGGACGACCTGGGACAGAGTATCCCTTTTGATGAGTTTTATGAGCGCATGAAGCAGGGGGCTGATACCAGAACGGCTCAGGTGAATGTGGCTGAATATGTGGACTATTTTGTGCCGTTTCTCGAAGAGGGAAAGGATATTGTGCATGTCAGCCTTTCATCCGGCATTTCCGGCACCATTAATGCCGCCAGAAATGCCGCGGCGATTCTTCGCGAACGTTACCCGGACCGTAAAATTCATATCATAGATTCTCTCGGTGCATCATCTGGGTATGGCCTGTTAATGGATACGGCGGCAACAAAACGGGATGAGGGAATGAGTTGTGACGAACTGGCCGCATGGATAACGGATAACAGGCTGAAGCTTCATCACTGGTTTTTCTCAACGGACCTGAGTTTCTTCGTGAAGGGCGGCAGAATCTCTAAGACCTCTGCAGTTTTCGGAGGTTTGCTCGAAATCTGCCCGCTGATGAATATGGATAACCTCGGTCGTCTGATTCCAAGATATAAAATCAGAACAAAGAAAAAAGTAATTCGCGAAATTGTAAACAAAATGGAAGCCTGTGCGGAAAACGGACTGGATTATAATGGGAAGTGTTATATCTCCATGTCAGCCTGTTACGAGGACGCCAGAGCAGTTGCGGATCTGGTGGAGGCAAGATTCCCGAAGCTGAACGGAAAAGTTGTCATTAACAATATCGGTAATCTCATCGGCTCCCATACGGGCCCCGGGACGGTCGCCCTGTTTTTCTGGGGAAGCGAGCGAACCAACTGATTTTTCTATTTTGCCGGGGTAAATGGATCAACACCTTCCCCTGAAAGACTTGTGAAGTTCAGACTTGAAGCAATGTGCTCAGTCATGGACTGCCTTGCCAGCTCCGGAAGTCTTAAACGTATTGCGGAGACAACGGCAACGTGATTGTACTGAACACTGGAGAACCACGGATTCTGGGCGTTGGAACTTCGCCTTATAAATTCCAGCATGGACGACTGGTAACGGGTGAGATAGGGAAGAATCTGCTCATAGGAACGGATCAGATACGGATTGCCGCATGCGTCAATAATCAGTCGGTGAAAAGGCATGTCGGTATCCTTCATGCCGCGGATATCATGCAGGATTACACTATCCCGGAACGCATCGGCCAGACGGGTCAGTTCCCGTATTGTGCTGTCGTCAGCGTTATGGGCGCAGAGATAGGCGGCTTCGCTTTCTATGGCATCACGGACCTGATAGAGACTGATCATATCCTTCAGGCTCAGTTCAAGCACAAAACTGCCGGCAGTCTCCTGGCGGTTTACGATGAAACCTGCTTCTGTCAGAGCGGCTACGGCTTCAGCTACCGGGGTACGTGAAATTCCCATAGAAGAGGCAATCTGGTTGACATTGATGCGGGAACCCGGTGCGATATTCAGGCTGATAATATCCTCATAGAGCATTTCCATTACCAGGTCTTTGAGCTTGCCTTCGGGATTCGCGTCAATTCGTTGCTGTAATTCGTATCGGTTCATATGTTTTCCTCCTGAAATATCAGACTCCGGGCCGGGTGTTTTCGAAAGATTTAAGGAATGCGTCTCGGGAGAATTCACAATTCAGTCTTTTCTTTTTACATGGTTTGGCTTATAATAACCCTGTTTAACACCAGGGGAGATGAACGGTATGCGGATTGACAGAGTTCAGGAGAAGACGAAAGCCAAGGAGATTCTTCGCACTTCAAAGCCCAGTATGCTGCTTGCGGGCATGTATTATGTGCTGCTTTCGGCTGTCATTGCCTGGCTTTCTCTGCGGCTGACCGGTGTAGATAATGATACAGCTGTGAAGATGATGGAGGCGGCAAACTCCGGGAATACGGATGCGGTGATGACAATGATGAATCGGTCGATGCCGACGCCTGCCGCTTCGCTTCTGGATGTGTTGCTTCATATGGCGCTGAGTGTTGTCGGCGTGGGGCTGACGCTGTTCGTGCTGAACAGTATAAGGAACAACAGCCCGGTGCTCGGAAATCTGCTGGATGGCTTTGGTATGCTGCCGCGGCTCCTGGCGCTGCTGATTATGGAGTCTTTGCTTGTGTTTCTGTGGTCTCTGTTACTCCTGATTCCCGGGATAATCGCATTATACCGCTACCGTTTCGCGGTTTACCTCTTGCTGGATCATCCTGAATACAGTGCCTTGGATTGCATCCGCCGTTCCAAAGAGATGACGAATGGCTTCAAAGAGCAACTGTTTCTGCTTGACCTTTCCTTCCTGCCCTGGGCCATAGCCTGCCTTCTCCCGGGCATCGGTTATCTGGTGGAAATCTTTTTTGTTCCTTATAGAGAGACGGTTAAGGCATTGTACTATGAGCACGTTCGAATGGACCGTAGTGAAGCGGGAGGGATAGAGTATGTCTGAGCTGCTTGAATATCTGGATTCTGTCAGTATTGACGTAGTCAAACGCAAATACTATAACGCCAATAAGGTGAATGCCGTTTTTGAAGAAATCCGGAGAATGGCGGAGGCGCTGACAGAAGAGAATTTGCGTTTAAACAATGAAGCTGCGACAGCTTCTGCCAGACAGCAGCAGGCCCTGAAGGAGCTTGATTCGCTGATGAATGCCTATCGGGAGGCCCTTAAGGCAGCGCACAGCCGTGCAGATAAAATGCTTTCAGATGCAAGTGAAGAAAGTGCTGTCATGCTGAAAAATGCGGAATCGCGTTCAGAGCTTGCGGCAAAACAGGTTGAAGAATGCCTGAATGCCATCCGTGTTCGGGAAGAACAGAATATTGAGTTTATCAACGCGCGTATGCAGCGGTTTTTGTCTTCGTTATATGAGCAGGAAGAGCTCCCCGCAGTGACTGCCGAAAATGAAGAAGATCCGCTTCAGCTTTTGCAGTCAAGGGTCAGCGCGCTTTCCAGTGAAATCCACGCGTTGGAAAGTGAACCGGTGGGGTGAAAAGGCAACGCTGCGGCAGCTAAAATACATGGACCGATTACAGAATTCTTCCGGTACCAACCCAGGAGAATCCGTAATCGGTCGTTTTTATGCCCGAAGGCGATCATGAGCGCTCAGGCGGCAGCGATAGCATTCATTGCAGCGGCAAACCAGATGCCCATACTGCTGACAAAGACCAGTTCATATGCATTTTCAAGACTGTAGGTGTATTGCTCACCCCACGGTTTTGCAGTCATGTCCGCACTGTAGCGGACTGTGCAGGTACAGCAGGTGTCGCTGATACGGTGGAAATTATCGTAACGCAGATCCTTATATTCGGTAGTGGTACCGGAAGCCCATATCATGGCTTCTCTGGAATTCATCACATAGTTATAAAGGCTTGTGTTTGGAAGAATTCGACTGAGAAGGTCATAGGAATAGGTTGCATTCCAGGAATGGCCTGAGTATTGCATATAAGCATCGAAAAAGCGTTCAGCGACGGGCTTAAGTTCTTTCTCAACTTCCGGATCATTGTGGTGGAAGAATGTGAAGCTGCCATCGGCAGTTACCACGGGTGTCAGGAGATTTCCGTCTCTGTCAACAGCAGTGACTTCCGGGGTGAGGTACAGACCGTCAAATCGATATGTGTTTGTCAGAACCGCACCGTCCTTGGAATAATCTTCCAGATTCTGGAGAATTCCAGCCTCTGAGGAAGAAATATCCAACTCATCCAGCGGGATTCCGTTGACTGAAACCTGAACATCCTCCGGCGCGCGGATAACCAGCTGCCCGGCGGTGGAAGACGCCTGGTAGTAGAGTTCACCGGATTGCTCCCCGCCGGAAGGCGAAATGGTTCTCCCGTATGTGTCGGTTAAATCAACCTCTCCGAAAAGCGGTCCCACTTCATAACGAACAAAATAAGGCTTTGGGTCGAGGCCGGCTTCAAAGCGGCTGAGATCCGGGATCTGAACATTCTCTTGGGTAATGTATGCCTCGGTTAGGGGCTTGCCGTTAAGACTCACTGCTGTATTCGGGGTAGCATCCACAACAAGATGCAGAGAGGGGAGCAGATCTGTAATGGGGGCGGCGCAGACGTCTGAGACTGCCCAGGGATGGCGCCCGAAACCGGCACTGGAATCTTCCGGGACCAGAATAACGCTGCAGAGGGCACTTGGACCGGCATAAATGGTGTAAAACAACTGATCCGCTGTGCTGCGCCGGGTGTCACGACGAAAGCTCAGAGGCCGGCTGGTATCAACAGTTTCCAGATAAGAAGAATAAAGATCAGCGGGATCTTCAAACTCTGTGACTTCAAAGAGAATGTTATCCCGGCCCCGCTGGACCAATTCGTGCGGATCGGCGGTCTTTATCCAGGCCTCAACTACAGGTTCCGGGCGGGTGACCTCATATACAGCAAGATAGCGATACAGAATTACGCAGCCCAGAGCGCCCAGAATCAGCAGTGCCAGAGCCCAAATCAGAAGGAAACGCTTCCAACTGCGGGAACGGGTGGAGGATAATTCACGCATCACTGGGAACCTCCTTCAGCACAATAAACCCGGTGGGAATCCTGCGGGGGCCGGTGACGGATGCGCAGTGGTTGATGATCTCCCCGTCATATACCATAACGGAGGAAGAGCCGCCGTCCAGGTTGCCCGCATTAACAGCTCCATATTCCAGCATGATATTAACAACCTCCTGCATTGTCGCCCCGAGGGTGTTAATACTGCGGCCGTCCAGTACCAGTAAAAGCAGTGCGCCATCCTGGCGTTGTCCGATGGCAGTACGCGGGTTGACTCCTCCGCCCAGGTTCCACTGCTGGACCTCACCGTTGATGATCAGGGAAGAGGCAAGTCCGTCATGGGTCACAAAACTTACTGCCCACTGTATCCCGTTTGCTACAGCATCTTTTCCGCTCATAGTTCCGACATGGAGAATCCCATCTTGATCCAAACCGATCAGATGATAGACTGCCCCCGCGTCACCATAGACGATTTCACCGTTAGTGATCACGAGCCCCTGGGGAACGCCTCCGTTCCCGGTTCCGTTTTCATCATTAAACCCTCCGGCGTTAATTCCGGCAAGACCGTCATATTTTGCAACCATGTCCGTCAGCTGGAGACCGGGCTTCTTCACAAATTCATCTGAGGTTCCGAGGATCACCTGCTTCGGATCCGCTACAATGAGAAGTTTGCCCTTGCAGGTGCCTTCTGCAATGTCAATCAGCTGCACGGCATCTGTGGAGGAAGAACCCTCTGCAACATGTATCAGGGAAGTGTTCACACTCTCAGTCTCCCTGTTTTCAGTGCTGATACTTTTATACTGCTCAAGCTCTTCATCCGTCAGGAAAATATTGCTGAGCCATCGAATGGCGCTGGTTTCACGCACGGAACGCGTAAACATTCCGGTAACTGTAGGAGAGGGGCCTCGCTCAAGTACCCACACCACACCCAGCAGAATCAGCAGAATACAGAGCAGAGTAACGCCAAGAAAGGCGAAAAATCTGCCAATCGCATGGGGGCCCTGCTTTTTGTTTGCTTCGGAGTTTTTTGTCATTCTAGTACTCCCTTATTATTGTCCAGAAAGACAGATGCAATGCGCTCGGCATAAATCCGCACTTCAGCGGGAGCATCCTCAGCTGGCATCGTCAGGATGAACCTTGTTCCGGTATGGGGAAGACCGGTTATAATATCATGAAGGGCATCCAGATTTTCACCGTACCAGGGCTCCCAGTTCATTTTATGCCTTAATTCGGCATACAGAGCAGGGATATCTGCACATTCGGAAAAATCCAGAAATACGATGCCCGTTAAATCTGTGAACAGAGCGGAACATGCATCTTCAATGATCTCAAGACAGCCGGAAAAATCGCGGGTATACCAGGGATCAGGAATTTCAATTTCATCAGAACCCGTATATTCCGTCAGCAAGTGAAGCTTTCCCTCCGGGTCCCCGTGAAAGAGCCGTCTCATGTCCCACATATTTTCAGAATCCATACCGATGATAAGGTCCCAGCTGTCATATTCCGAACGCTGAATCTGACGTGCGGTTTTTCCGGAACAGTCGTAGCCGCGGTCATTCAGAACCCTGCACATCGGGGGATATACCGGATTACCCAGTTCTTCTGTGCTGGTGGCCGCAGACTCAATCAGAAACTGATCGGAAATGCCGGCCCGGTCAGCAAGCGACCGCAGCACAAATTCTGCGGCAGGACTGCGGCAGATGTTGCCGTGGCA
>AUXO012906350.1_pt1 | contig 12391 bp, 10 predicted proteins | sample 768731 | NCBI WGS metagenome assembly AUXO01 (sample SAMN02715735, study PRJNA202380) | gut metagenome | biome: sheep rumen | host: Ovis aries | place: New Zealand: Palmerston North | reverse complement strand
TGCAAAAACACGGGGATGTTTACGTGGTGCAGAACCCGCCGCAAAAACCGTTATCCACGGCGGAAATGGACCTTGTTTACTCTCTTCCGTATATGCGCACCTATCACCCTATGTACAAAAAGGGGGTTCCCGCCATTCAAGAGGTGAAGTACAGCATCGCTTCGGTGCGTGGGTGTTTCGGGGAGTGCTCTTACTGCGCTTTGACCTATCATCAGGGGCGCAGGGTGCAAAACCGTTCCAAAGAGTCCATTCTTCGTGAAGCGAAAAGCTATACGCAAGATCCCGAGTTCAAAGGGTATATCCATGACGTTGGCGGACCCACGGCGGATTTTTATGGGGATGCTTGTCCCAAGCAAGAGAAGTGTGGCGCGTGTAAAAACAAACGTTGCATCGGCTTTGAGCCTTGCGCCAATCTTCGCGTCCATCACGAGGAGTATTTGGATATCCTTCGTTCCCTTCGTGAGATCCCCGGGGTAAAAAAAGTGTTTGTCCGAAGCGGCGTTCGTTTTGATTATATCATGTACGATCAGGACGATACCTTCTTCAAGGAGTTGGTAGAGCATCACGTGAGCGGACAACTCAAAGTGGCGCCGGAGCATTGTTCCGAAAAGGTGCTTTCTTATATGAATAAGCCTTCTTTTGCCACTTATCTGCGCTTCAAAAAGAAATATGAAGAGATCAACAGAGAGATCGGAAAAGAGCAGTACCTAGTACCGTATTTTATCTCATCACATCCCGGTTCCACCCTGCAAGATGCAATTGATCTTGCGGTGTATTTGCACTCCATACACTCTGTTCCCGAGCAAGTGCAGGATTTTTATCCCACACCTTCCACCAAGTCCACTTGCATGTATTATACCGGTCTTAATCCCGATGATATGAGCCCCGTTTACGTGCCCAAAACGCGGGAAGAAAAACGGGAACAGCGTGCGCTTTTGCAGTATGGAAAGCCTGAAAACTACGATCTTGTGTATGCGGCGCTCGTAAAAGCAGGGCGCACTGATCTTATCGGAACCGGCCCCTCGGCGTTGATCCGCCCGAGAAGGGAAAACCGCGCGCCTTCTTTTGCGGCTAAGAAAAGCGGTTATACCCGGCCGAATCAATTGTACCACGGCGTAAAGAAAAAGAAATAATCGCTTCTTTCAAAAATTTTGCATAAATGCATCCGTTCGAAAATAGGAATTATCGAGCGGATTTTTTATATCTTTCAAAAAAGACTTTATTTCGTCGGAATAGCCTCGAAATCGACAAAAAGATCCACTTAAAATACAGTATCTTATCTGAGGTAGCAAATGTTTATCGTCTTGAAGAAAAAAGAGATCTTACGCACCTTGATCCTTGCAGGTCTTTTTGTTGCTTGCGCCGTTTGTTTGAATTTTGCAAACGTGGACAAAGCGGTGTTTGCGCGAAGCAGCCGAAAACTGCCCGTTTACAGCGTGGACGTTGGGGAGGAAAAAACAATCGCCATCTCCTTTGACGCTGCTTGGGGAGCGGATAAAACGCGAAAGATCGTGGAGATCCTTCAAGAAAGAGGGTTAAAAGCCACCTTCTTTTTGGTGGGTTTTTGGGTGGACGCCTATAAGGAAGAAGTGGTGTATCTTGCGGATAACGGAATGGAGATAGGAAACCACAGTAAGACGCATTTACATATGAGCACCCTTGGCGGAAGCAAACTGCGTGAAGAGGTGGAGTATGTAAATGCCGCCGTGCGTACTCTAACGGGCGTGACGCCCAAAGTGTTTCGCGCTCCCTTTGGAGAATACGATGACAAACTCCTTTCTTGCGTGGAAAGCGCGGGTATGATCCCCGTGCAATGGGACGTGGACAGTTTGGATTGGAAAGGGATCTCCGGCGCGGAGATCGTTAAGCGAGTGGTAGGGAAGGTGAAAAACGGTTCCATCATCCTTTGTCACAACAACAGCGACCACATTTTGGAGGCATTGCCCACCATTTTGGATGAGCTTACGGCAAAAAGGTATCGTTTTGTGACAATGAGCGAACTGATATATCACGAGGAATACACGATAGATGCACAAGGTGTGCAACATAAAAACGGAAAGGAGAGAATATGAACTACGAAGAAATGAATAACAACAGAGTGATGCTCACGGGAAAAGTTGCGGAAGAAGCGAAATTCAGCCATGAGGTATTCGGAGAAGGCTTTTACGAGATCAAATTGGAAGTTCCAAGGCTTTCCGCACAAACCGATCTATTGCCGGTGACGGTATCGGAACGGCTTTTATCCTGTCATAACGCATCGGTGGGGGCCACCTTATCGGTGATGGGACAGTTTCGCAGTTATAACAAAGTGGAGCAAGAACACAGCAGATTGATGCTCACGGTTTTTGCCCGTGACATATTGGAAGAAGAGGATGAAATCAATCCGAACGTGATCGAGTTGGAAGGGTATATTTGCAAACCGCCGCTTTATCGTACCACACCCTTTAAGCGAGAGATATGCGATCTGCTCCTTGCGGTGAATCGCGCTTATAACAAGTCCGATTATATCCCTTGCATTGCCTGGGGAAGGAATGCGCGCTACGTAAATGGACTTTCCGTGGGAGATCGTATTGCCATTCAGGGGCGTATCCAAAGCAGAGAGTACCAAAAGACCACCGAGGAAGGAACGCAAATTACCAAAACTGCGTACGAAGTTTCTATCAGTCGCGTCACGGCGGTATCCGCCGAATTGCCTGTGCGCGAGGCAAATTGAATTCGCATAAAGAAAGAATGGTCGAAAGCACCGCTTTTCTCTTAGAGGGGAGCGGTTTTTCTTATAAAGGGTTTTTGCTTATGCTTTACAAAATGCGCGGGGAATGATATAATCATTACTATGGATAAACTTCAAGCAGTCGTGCGAAATTACGATAACACTCTTGCCGAGGTATCGGAACTTTCCAAAGGGGAAGCCACCCTTGTTCTCGCTTCCAAAACGGTGGAGCAAGAGGTTTTACATGGTCTTGCAGCGGGGCGTCCCGGAGTGATCTTGGGAGAAAACCGCGTGCAAGAGCTTTTATCCAAGTATTTTACCTGCGAAGGGCTCACTTGGCACTTTATAGGTAGGTTGCAAACCAACAAGGTAAAGTATATCGTAGATAAGGTTTCCCTTATCCAATCGGTGGATTCTTTGCGTCTTGCGGAGGAAATTGAAAAGCGTTCGGCCAAGATCGGCAAGCGAATGGATATCCTTTTGGAAGTGAACGTCGGAGGGGAAGAGAGCAAGGGCGGCGTGAGCGAAGCGGAATTTTTGCCCTTACTGGAAGAGATCAAAAAGATGCCTCATCTTCGTTTGAAGGGGATCATGAGCGTTTTGCCGGCGGCGGAAGAGGGTGTGCTTGCCCCGCTTTATGACAAACTGAAAGCGCTTTTTGAGCAAGCAAAGAGCATAAAGGGCGATAACTTTGATATTCGATATTTGTCCGCCGGAATGAGTGGGGATTATCGTTTTGCATTATTACACGGAAGCAATATGGTGCGTATCGGCAGCGCGGTTTTCGGCGCAAGGCATTACGCCCAATAGGAGGAATTATGCCTAATCAACGTGATTACGACAGGGAGTATCAAAGATACGACAGGGGATACGACAAAGATGCCGATAGGTCTTACGACAGGCGCGAGAGTCGCAGTAAACTGTTTGAAAGTTTAGATGAACAACCCACCGATCGTCCGCAAAGAGAACAGTCTTTTGATCGCGGCGGGTTTGCCCCTTTGCGCAGACCTTACGATCGCAGTGCCGCTCCCGCAGAAGAGTTTTCTCCCCGTTATAACGGCAGAGAGGAAAGGTCGCCTTATTCCGATTATCCCGGTAGCGGGAACGTTGCTCTTTTTGCTCCCAAGAGTTTTTCTGACGTGCAAGGCATGATTGAGCATCTTCGCCGCAATGAGCCCATTATTGTGGACCTGGAAGGGGTGGAACAAGAATCCGCCCAACGTGTTTTGGACTTTTTGAGCGGAGCATCTTATGCACTCGGCGGCAGTATGAGAAGAGTAAAGGATATGACTCCCACCTTTTTGATCACGCCTTCCGGCACGGGGATCATGGATACCAATGATGATCGTTCTTCTCGTTGACTTTTTGATCGTGGCGGTGCTGTTGACCGCCGATCTCGTTTCCAAATACTATGCGGCAAGCATGCTTGGAGATGATAGCACCTACGTAGCAATCAAAAAGGTGCTTTCTTTCCGCTACCAGCAAAACACCGGTGCGGCTTTTGGCATGTTTCACGATGCGCGCGTGTTCTTGTGCGTGTTTGTAGGCATTGTACTTTTGGCTCTGGTTTGCTTTATGGGTTACCATATCGTAAAAAAGAAGTATAGGGAAAAAGGCGGTATCTTTTTGCACGTTTGCATGTCCATGATCGTGGCGGGCGGCCTTGGTAATTTGATAGATCGCATTGCATTCGGATACGTTCGTGATTTTATAGATTATACGGTCGTATATACTCTCTTCAAACGTCACTTTGCCATTTGCAACCTTGCGGACGTGTATTTGACCATTGGAGTGATCCTGGTGGCTTGCTATCTCATTTGGTTGATCGCCAAAGAGGGCAAAAAGGGAAAAACGGTAAAGCAGGTGGCGGCGGATAAAGAAGTATCCCAGGCGCCCCAAGAGGCAAATCCCACGCATCCCGAGGAACAAAGCAAAGATGACTGAAAGTTTTGTTGCGGATCGTGCCGGAATAAGGCTGGACGTTTACTTGGCGGAAAAAACGGGCAAAACTCGCTCCGCTGTTTTGAAAGCCATTGAGCAAGGGCAGGTATTGGTAAACGATGCTCTTCCCGTTAAGGCGGGCGTAAAGATCGAGCAGGGGGATCGAATCCGTTTGGATATTCCGGAGCCTCGGCCCATTTCCGCATCTCCACAAGATATCCCTATTGACATTGTGTATGAGGATGAGGATATCGTGATCGTGAATAAAGCACAAGGAATGGTCACCCATCCCGCCAGCGGTTCTCCCGACGGCACCCTCGTAAACGCACTTTTGCACAGAGTGTCGGGCCTCAGCGGCATAAATGGTGAGATACGTCCCGGTATCGTGCACCGATTGGATAAAGATACCTCGGGTTTATTGGTGGTTGCTAAAAACGATCAAGCGCATCTTTCTTTATCCGAGCAGATCTCAACCAAAAAAGCGTTGCGTTATTACTATGCGTTGGTCGTGGGGAATATTGCAGCAGACGAGGGCAAGGTGGATAAAAGCATTGCCAGGAGCCACAAGGACCGCAAGCAAATGGCTGTGGATGAGGAAGGACGTTCGGCTTTGACCTTGTATAAAGTCATAGCGCGTTTCCCGGGGTACACTTTGATCGAGTGCGAGTTGCGTACCGGTCGTACCCATCAGATCCGCGTACATATGAAAAGCATAGGGCATCCCGTGGTAGGGGATCCCGTTTACGGCAAGCCCAGCCCGCTTGCGCCGCACGGACAACTACTACACGCGCATAAATTGGTGCTTTTCCACCCGAGAACCGGGGAGAAAATGACGTTTGAGGCACCCGTGAACGAGGCTTTTGCCGCCGCTTTGAAAAAACTCGGTTATCAGCAAGAGATTTAAAAAAACATCCGTTTGGATGCTTTTGTTTTATACAAGGGCATTATCGTTTTGCTTCTTCGTGGGCATTGGGGCGAGCCGCGATGGTCTTGTAATCGGTATAATAAACGAGCCCGACCTTTTTTGCTGGGTGTCGTCTTACGTTTTTTCGTTTGGTATAGTCCACTTCCACAGATAAGTCTTCTCGTCTTTCGGAATAATAGGCAGCGATCTCCGCCGCAAATAAGAGAAGAGCTTCGGGTGGTTCCTTCCCCTCTGTGGAAAGGATCACGTGGGCGCCGTGGCTTTTTGCCGCATGCAGCCAAATATCGTTTTCTCTTCCCACTTTGAAAGTCACGTACTCGTTTTGTAAACCGCCTTTTCCGCAATAGATCTTATGGCCGTCTTTTTCGTAAGTGAGGAACAAGATCTGGGGCTCTTTCTTTTTGCCTTTTCTTTGTGCCTTGATTAGGCCCGCTTCCCTCATGGATTCTTCGGTCAGCGCAAGATCTTGCGGAGTTTCCGCTAGTTTTAGTTCCGTTTCCAAAGCATGATAATAAAGCAGATTGTCCTCATTTTGCTTCAAAAGCTTTTCGTTTATCTCTTTTCCGCGTTTGAGTTTTTGATATTTTTTGAACAGTTTTTGTGCGTACTCGTTGGGGCGAAGAATGGGGTCCAAGGGCAGGGTGCGCTCTTGATTGGTGTAATAGTCAAAAAGCGTTACCGTTTTATCTCCCGGTTTGATCTTATAAAGGTTGGTGGTAATGAGCTCCGCTGTCACACGTATCTCTTCGCTCTTTTCGCCATCCAGGACCTTTTGTGAAATAACGCCTATGGCGTTCTCCGTCTTTTTAACGGCGGCGCGCAGGGCGTGTTCCAATGATTTGGATGCCGCTTTTAACCTTGATTCTTTATCCGCAAGGGAAAAGACCTCGTCCGCACAAGCGTTTAGACTTTCGCGCTTTTCGATATTGGCAAAAGGATAGGAATAGGGGTAAAAATCATGCGGTGTGTCCGTTTTGATCGAAGGGGAAAAGTAGGGAGAACGGTAGATATCCGCATAGGCTTTTGCCACTCTTGCCACTCCGGTCGGAGTAAGGTCGTTTTCGTTTTCCGCTTGTTGTAAAATGCTCTTTGCCGTGGGCTGTGAAACACCCGCCGCTTGCTTTACCAAAAAATCCTTATACTGTTCGATAGGGAAAGGACGCAAGGCATCTTCAAGAGCGGGGGCATTTCCGATAAACACCTTGTTTTGCTCCGGCGGCAAATATTTTGCGCCTATCATGATCTGCCTTTTTTGTTTTTCATCGGGGATCAATTTGTATAAAGAATCCAAAATGCGGCGTTCTTGGTTCAAAAGGATGATATTGCTGTATCGCCCCATCAATTCGCAAACGAGATAAAAGTTTTCATCGTCAAACATTTCGTTTCTTGCACGAAGTGCGATCTCAATAATACGGTCGTTTGCAATGGCGGATACCGATTTGATCACGGCGGCGCCAACGTACTTTCTCAGGATCATGAGAAGAGGGGGCGCGGCATAGGGATTTTCCTTTTTAACTGTGGTCAAGTGAATACGCGGACTGTTGGGGTTTGCGCTGATGACCAAAAGAAGATTGGTGCGTCCGTTATACACACTGATGGTGATCTCATCCTTTTCCGGCTGGCAGATCCTTCTGATCTTGCCACCCGACAGAGTGTCGTTCAATTCGGCGGCAAGGGCGTTTAATGTCACGTAATCACTTGGCATATTGCCATTTTATCACACAAATATCTCTTTTTCAAGAATTTATTGTCCCTTAAAATGCTTGCGTGCGGGCGTTTATTATGCTATTATTTATTTTGCAATTCTATACGGAGGATTAATCATGAGCAATAAAAACACGTTAAAAGTATCCGTCAAGTGCGGCAGCGAAAAGAAGGATTTTGACCTTCCTTATGAACTGACCGAGTCCAATTTGACCCAAGTCTATTCCTTTACGGTAGAGGGCGATCTTTGGAAGATCTGCTCCGACTGTGCCTATCTCGCAAACAAAGGCAAGTTTTCCGTGGTGGGTTTCCGCAAGGGTCATGCACCTCGTGCCGTCATTGAAAATACTTACGGAAAGGATGTTTTCGTTGCAGATACCGAAGAGGTGGCTGTGAACGAAGTTTACAACGCTTTGATGGAGAGCAAGACCATTGATGCGGAGCGCCTTGCAATGCGTCCCGCACTTGACGTTTCCGCTTTGGAAAACGGAAAGGTTTGCTTCTCTTTAACCATTGCCTATCTCCCCAAGGTGGAAGAGTTAAAGTACACCGGTTTGGATATTGAGAAGGTCGTTCCTGATGTGGACGGCGCTGTGGAGCGTGAGATCGAGGCGGCTCGCGACAGAGCGGGTTATTGGAACAGCGTGGAGCGCGCCGTTAAGAACGGTGATCAAATCAACTTGGATTACAGCGGCTCTGTGGACGGCGTGAAGTTTGACGGCGGTACTGCGGAAAAGCAGACCCTCGTGATCGGTAGCGGTAGCTTTATTCCCGGCTTTGAAGATCAACTCATCGGCACCAAAGCGGGTGAAAGCAAGGACGTTGTCGTTACCTTCCCCGAAGATTACCATGCAAAAGATCTTGCGGGAAAAGAAGCCGTGTTCGCTTGCAAAGTGAATTCCGTCAGCGAGAAAGTGCTTCCCGAAGCGGATGATGACTTTGCAAAGGACGTGAGTGAATTCGATACCTTTGAAGCATACAAAGCGGACGTTCGTAAGAGAGCGGAAGAACGCGAGCAGAAGAATGCCGAGATCGCAACTTCCAACCGCATCATCGAAACTCTTTTGAAGAACAACCCCATCGAAATGTCCGAAGCATTGATCGAGAACAGGGCGCACAGGATGCTCCAAGATATGAAGGAGCGCATGGAGAGCCAAGGCATCCCCTTTGCAACGTATATGCAGTATATCGGCAAGACCGAGGAAGACATGATCGCTTCTTACAAAGAGGAAGCAAAAGAGCGTGAGTTGACTCGTTTTATCATGACCTATATCGTGGAAAAGGAAAACCTGCAAGTGACGCAGGCGGATTTTGATGCGGCCATTGAGGTGAGAGCGGCATCCGCAGGCAAGAAAGCGGGCGAGTACAGACGCAACATGAAGCAGGAGGAGGCGGATTATATCTTGAACACCTTGATGACCGATAAGCTCATAAAGTTCCTTTCGGATAATAACAACATCAGGTAATAATTCTTCATCAACCGTCAATAAATATAGGCGAGGTATCAGTCATTATGGAGAAAAAAATTTCAAACACCATGGTTCCTTTTGTCATCGATCAGACCAATCACGGCGAGAGACAGTATGACATTTTCTCCCGTTTGTTGGAAGACCGTATCATCTTTCTTTCCGGTCCCATTACGACCGACACGGCAAACCTTGTGATCGCACAGCTCATTTATTTGGAAGCCAAAGATCCCACAAAGGATATCTATTTGTATATCAACAGCCCGGGCGGCAGTGTGACGGACGGTCTTGCTATCTACGATACGATGAACTATATCAAGTGTGACGTGAACACCATTTGTATCGGTAGCGCCATGAGCATGGGTGCGGTGCTTCTTTCCGCAGGTACCAAGGGTAAGCGCTTTGCGCTTCCCAATGCGGAAATTATGATCCATCAGGTTTTGATCTCAGGCGGCCTCGGCGGTTCCGCAACGGACGTGGAGATCTATACCAAGCAGCTTTTGAAGGATAAAAAGAAGCTTAATACCATTCTCAGCGAGAAAAGCGGTCAACCTTATGAGAAGGTGTGCGAGGATACCGAGCGTGATAACTATATGAACGCAGAGGAAGCGCTTGCATATGGATTGATCGATAAGATCTATTATACGAGATAATCTTAAATCGGAGGCAGGATGTCAGTTAAATTCGAAGTGGAAAATACCTGTTCTTTTTGCGGGAAAAAGAGTGCCGAAGTAAGACGCATGATCGGTAGCAAGAGCGGCGCCTATATTTGCGATGAATGCGTAAACGCATGCGCCGATATCTTGCGTGGCGAAATGGCGGATACGCCTCGCTATGACGAGGATAAACTTCCCACCCCGCGTGAGATCAAGGAAAAACTTGACGAATATATCGTTGGGCAGGATGAGGCGAAAAAGACCTTGTCTGTGGCGGTGTATAACCATTATAAGCGTATCAACCGCAAAATGGATAATTCGGACGGTGTGGTGCTGGAAAAGAGCAACGTTCTTTTGCTTGGCCCCACGGGTAGCGGCAAGACTTTGCTTGCCAAAACGCTTGCCAATATCTTAAACGTTCCTTTTGCCGTGGCGGACGCCACCACCCTTACCGAAGCGGGATACGTTGGTGAAGATGTGGAAAATATTCTTCTTAAACTCATCCAAGCCGCGAATTACGATATCAAACTTGCCGAGAGAGGCATCGTTTATATTGACGAAATTGACAAGATCGCCCGTAAGGGCGAAAACGTTAGCATCACGCGTGACGTGAGCGGTGAAGGAGTCCAACAGGCGCTTTTGAAGATCATTGAAAGCACGGTTGCAAGTGTGCCTCCGCAGGGCGGAAGAAAACATCCGCAGCAGGAGTGTTTGCAAATTGATACCACCAACATCCTCTTTATTTGCGGTGGTGCTTTTGTGGGCTTAGATAAGATCGTGGATAAAAGACGTGCCAAAACCGGTCTTGGCTTCGGTGCGGACGTTGCCGCAATTGCCGAACACGGGTATGCGGATATGATCAAGGACGTTCAACCGGACGATTTGATCAAATTCGGTTTGATCCCCGAGTTTGTGGGCAGAGTGCCCATCGTTGTGGGGCTGAATGCGCTTGACGAAACCGCTCTTATCAAGATCCTTACCGAGCCGAAAAACGCGCTTACCAAACAATACAAGAAACTGTTTGACTTTGATCACGTGCAGTTGGACTTTGAGAAAGAAGCGATCGATGAGGTTGCGAAAAAGGCGATTGCTTTAAAGACGGGCGCGCGCGGTTTGCGTTGCATCTTGGAAGACGTGATGCTGGATATCATGTATAAACTTCCCGGCTCGGAAGACGTGGAAAAGGTTATCGTCACCGCCGATGCGATCAAAAAGATCGCGCAGCCGACCGTTGTTTATAAGCAGTCCGCATAATTTGATTGGGAGTACCGAAGATGAATGAAAACGATATTTCTTTAAGCGAGCAGAACTCACTCAAAGAGCTTTATCCCGTGCTTCCCGGGTTTAATAGGGCGATCCTTCCCGATACCGACGTGAATTTGAATATCGATAAACGTTTGTATGAGGAAAAGTATCGTTCTCTTCTTGTGCCCGGTGCGGCATTCGTTGCCACCGATCTTTTGAAAGAAGGGTCGGGGATCGGCACTTTGGTACAGATCAATTCTTTGCACGACAAGGAAAACGCACAATCCTTCCTCGGGCGCTCTTTGATGCGCGTAAAAATTGAGGAAGTGATCTTTTCTAACGAGGTGGCCTTTGCCAAGATCTTGGATTATCCCTATGAAAAGGACTGTGATGAGGATACCATCGCTTCGTACGGTAATATCATCTCTTCGGGCATCCATCGTCTTGCCGCTTCCAAAAATGCGGAAAAAGTTTACCGCGAATTGCCTCCTTTTGACCTGCACGATCCGAACAAATGGATCAATGCCTGCGGACCTGCTTTTCACAATGCGGATACCAATGCGCTTTTTTATGCGCAAAAACTTTCAGAACGTTTGGAGATCATAGCGGTTGCCATCGGAGTGCAGTTGGATCAAACCAAGATCCGTGAGGAAATTGAGAAAAAGATCCAAGCCAATATCGATAAAAGCCAACGCGAGTACTATTTGCGTGAAGAGTTAAAGGTCATTAACGAAGAGCTTTACGGCAGTGATGACGAGCGCGAGAAGTACGAACAGGCCATTGCGGACCTGAATGCGTCGGATGAAGTAAAGGATAAACTCACGAGAGAACTTAATAAGATGTTTTCCTTGCAAACGGGTAGTCCCGAAAGTTTTGTTTGCAAAAATTATTTGGATACCGTACTAGCGCTCCCTTGGGGAAAGTACAGCGAGGAGAATACCGACATTGCGCATGCGCGAGAGGTTTTGGACGAGGACCATTACGGCATTCAGGAAGTTAAGGATAGGATCATTGAGTATCTTGCCGTGCATAATCTCAGCGGCGGTAACGTGACCAACATTCTTTGTTTGGTTGGACCTCCGGGTGTTGGTAAAACTTCCATCGTGGCGTCCATTGCAAAAGCGTTGGGGCGCGAATATGTAAGGGCCAGCCTTGGCGGCGTGCACGATGAGGCGGAGATCCGCGGACATCGCCGCACCTATATCGGTTCCATGCCGGGTAGGATCATTGCAGGTATTAAAAAGGCAGGGACATCCAACCCTGTGTTCCTGTTGGATGAGATAGATAAACTCGGTGCGGATTACAAAGGGGACCCCTCTAACGCGCTTTTGGAAGTGTTGGATCCCAAGCAAAATTCCACTTATCAAGATCACTATATCGATCTGCCATTTGATTTGTCTAAGGTAATGTTTATTACCACGGCAAACTCTTTGCAACCCATGTCGCGTCCCTTGCTTGACCGCATGGAGATCATTGAGCTTGGCAGTTATCTTCCCGAAGAAAAGCGCCTGATCGCGCGGAAATTCCTGCTTCCCAAGCAAATGGAGAATTATCACTTGAAAGAAGAGGACGTTTCACTTTCGGACGGAGCGATAGACCGTATGATCCGCTTCTATACGAGAGAAGCGGGCGTGCGTCGCTTGGAACAGTTGATCGGTAAGATCTTGCGCAAGGTCGCCGTGGCGGTCGTGGAGCAAAAAGGCAAGGTGATCGTGGATGCGGCGGACCTGGAAAAGTACCTCGG
>AUXO010282185.1_pt1 | contig 12391 bp, 10 predicted proteins | sample 768731 | NCBI WGS metagenome assembly AUXO01 (sample SAMN02715735, study PRJNA202380) | gut metagenome | biome: sheep rumen | host: Ovis aries | place: New Zealand: Palmerston North | reverse complement strand
ACATCATCATATACAGCATTTGAAAATATGAAAAATAATGTTATAAAGGACAATGCCAATACATATTTAAGTGGTAAAGGACTTTATTATAATAATAAATTAAAGAGTCTTGATATAACTGTTACTTGTACATATTCTAATAAAAGTAAACTTATTATGCTTAGTCAGTTAATAAGTGATGAAATTGTATCAAGTTTTGGTAGTAGTCCATCAGTTAAAGTTAATGTTAAAGTAAACAATGAAACATATGCTTTTATAAATAAAAGTAAAGGTTCAACAAGAACTAAGATTTATATAATGAAAGGATAACGATTATGGAAAATAAACTAACTAAAGAAGAAGTAATGCATGTTGCTCGTCTTGCTCGTATTAACGTAAGTGAAGAAGAAATAGAAAGATATCAAGTTACTTTAAAGCAATTATTAGATGAAGTAAAGAAAATAAGAGATGTCAAAGATTGCGATAATGAACTTATGTTTAGTCCAACTACTCATCTTGCACGTACACGTGAAGATGAAGTAGATAATATGGTATCATTTGATGAAATAAAGAAAAATGCTCCTAAAGTAGTAGGAGATTATATAGAGGTTCCGGTGATGATTAATGACTAAATATTTAGATTTATCAATAAAAGAAATAAATGAATTATTAAAGAGTAAAAAAATAAAACCAATTGATTTAGTTAACGAATGTTTTGATCGTATTGAAGCTAATAAAAGTTTAAATGCTTATATTACTTTAAATAAAGAAGAAGCAATTAAAACAGCAATTGAATTAGAAAATAAAGAAGTAGATAATATTTTATTTGGTATACCAATCGCTATAAAAGATAATATATTAACTAAAGATTTAAGAACTACTTGTGCATCACGTATGTTAGAAAATTTTAATCCAATTTATGATGCTACTGTAATAAAAAAAATAAAAGAAAAAAATATGATTATAATAGGAAAAACTAATATGGATGAATTTGCTATGGGATCTACTAGTCGTACTAGTTATTTTAAAGCACCTCTTAATCCATGGAATCAAGATATGATTACAGGAGGATCAAGTGGAGGAAGTGCAGCTGCTATTTCAGCTAGAACAGTTTTACTTTCACTTGGTAGTGATACTGGAGGATCTATTAGACAGCCATCTGCTTATACAGGTATAGTAGGAATGAAACCTACATATGGTAGAGTATCAAGATATGGTGTTATTGCATTTGCTTCTAGTCTTGATCAATTAGGTCCTATGACGAGAAACGTCTATGAAAATGCATTATTGTTAAATGCTATTGTAGGTTCGGATGAATTAGATTTAACAAGTGTAGAAAGAGAAGAAGAAGATTTTACAAGATATATAGGTAAAGATATAAAAGGATTAAAAATAGCTGTACCTAACTATTTTATGAGTGATATAGTAAGTGATGAAATTATATTAAAAATAAAAGAAGTTATAAAACTATTAGAACAAGCAGGTGCTAAAGTTGATTACATTGATGTTCCATATTTAAATAATGCTGTAACTCTTTATCAGATTATAGCCATGGGAGAAGCAAGTTCTAATTTGGCTCGTTTTGATGGTACAAGATTTGGTTATTCATATCCTAACCCTAAGAACTTAGATGAATTATATACTAAGACTCGAGAAGAAGGATTTGGAGCTGAAGTAAAAAGAAGAATAATGGTAGGATCATATCTTTTAAGTGGTGATAATGCTAAAGAATACTATGATAAAGCTCTAGAAATTCGTGATGATATGAAAAAGAGTTTTGATAAAGTATTTGAAAGTTATGATTTAATTATTGGTCCAACTACAACTACAACAGCTTATAAACAAACAGAAGCATTAGATGATCCATTAAAATCATTTATGGATGACGTCCTTGTTATTCCTGTTAATATGGCAGGATTACCAGGACTTAATGTTCCAGTTGGTTTTAGTAAAGATAAACTTCCTATTGGAATGCATATAATAGGAAATAGTTTTGAAGAAGCAAAGATGTATATGCTAGCAAGTTATATTGAAAATAAATTAAACTTAAATTTAAATCCGGAGGGTGAGAACCATGAATGATTATAAAACAACTATTGGTATAGAAGTACATGCTGAATTAAAATCTAATACAAAGATGTTTTCATCTTCTAAAAATGATTTTAAAACAAGACCTAATAGTAATATAAGTGTTATTGACTTAGGATATCCTGGTACATTACCACTTGTTAATAAAGGTGCTGTTGAACTAGCACTAAAAGCCGCACTTCTTCTAAATTGTAAAATAAATAAACGTATGCATTTTGATAGAAAAAATTATTTTTATCCAGATCTTCCAAAAGGATATCAAATAACACAAGCACGTACTCCAATTGGTGTAGATGGATATGTTGAAATTGAAGTTGATGGAGTAACTAAAAAAATAGGTATTCATGATATTCATATTGAAGAAGATACTGCTAAAAGTATTCATAATGAAACAACAAGTTATTTAGATTTTAATCGTGCTGGCGTACCTTTAATTGAAATTGTAACTTATCCTGATATGAATAGTAAAGAAGAAGCAATGGCATATCTTGAACGTCTTCGTGAAATTTTACTTTATGCAGAAGTATCTGATTGTAAAATGGAAGAAGGAAGTATGCGTTGTGATGTAAATGTATCAGTATCAAAAAATGATATTCTTGGTGTTAGAACTGAAACAAAAAATATTGGTTCTATAAGTAGTGTTGGTATGGCTATTAATAGTGAATCTCTTCGTCAAATAAAGGTTTTAGAAGACGGAGGAAGTATTCGTGAAGAAACAAGAAGATATGATGAAGCATCTGATCAAACAATACTTATGCGTGTAAAAGAAACAGGTAATGATTATCGTTATTTCCCTGAACCAGATATTCCATTTATAGAATTAAGTGATGAATATATAAATAAGATTCATGATAATCTTCCTGTAATGCCAAATGTTCTTAGAAAAAAATATAAAGAATTAAATATAAATGATAATAATATAAAGACTATAATCGCTAATAAAGATTTATGTAAATACTTTGAATCATTTGTTAATGACACTAATCCAGTTACTGCTTCAAATCTACTTACTGGAGATATAATGGGATATTTAAATAAAAATAATTTATCAATCAATGACATAAACTTAGATATAAGTAATTTAAAAAAATTAATCAAAGTTATTGATGATAAAAAAATATCTAGTAAACAAGCAAAACAATTAATTCCAGTAATGCTTGAAACAGGAAAAGATGTTGATGTTATCATTAATGAAATGGGTATGGTTCAAATAAGTGATGATAAGGTTCTACAAGAATTAGTAGACAAAGTAATAAGTGCGAATCAAGAATCAGTTAATGATTATAAAGCTGGTAAAGATCGTGCACTTAAATATTTGATGGGTCAAATAATGAAGGAAAGCAAAGGAAAAGCAAATCCTAGTGAAGTAAATAGACTTTTAGTTGACACATTAAGAAGTATATAGTTTGAATGTTGAAAATAATTATAGTATAATTTAACTATGATAGGAGTTGGCAATTTTGAAAAAATTAATGAGTAAAAAGAAGAAAATTTTAATAGTTATAATAGCTATTGTAGTATTAGTTGTTTTAAGATTACTTTATAGTATGGTTGCATCTGATACTGAAAGATTATATGGAAATCGTTTAAATGGTATGTCTAAAGTTGAATTAAGTAAGAGCGAATTAAAAGACTTAGTAAGTTCATTAGAAACAACTGATGGAGTAAAAAAAGCATCATATGATCAAAAGGGAAGAATATATAATTTTATTATTGAAGTAGAAGAAGATGCTGATTTAGATAAGATAACTGATCTTTCATCTAATATTGTTGATAAAATGTCAGATAAACAAAAGGAATATTTTGATATCCAAGTATTTATAACATGTGATGGTGATTCAAATAAAGTAAAAGAAGACTTCCCAATTATTGGTTATCGTCATAAAGGCAGTGACGCTAAGTTTTATTGGTCTAACTATAAAAAATAGAATTAGTAGAGTGGAGTGAAATAGTGAAAAAGATATTATATATACTAGTTTCAGTGCTTCTAATAGGAGGATTAGGATTTGGAGTTTATAATTATATAAAGAATAATAGTAGTGATTCTCTAACCCTAACTGAGAAGCAATGGATAGAAAATAATAAGAATAAATTAGTAGATTTCGCAGTTGTAAGTGAAATACCAATGTATACAAAAGATGGTAATGGTATTGTATTTGATTTCTTAACTAGTCTGCAAAAAAATACTAATTTAGAGTTTAATATCTCATCATATATATATGGAGATAAAGCAGATAGTGAGTATTCTTTCTCAATCAAAGATAAACTATCTAAAAATGATATCTTAGTATATGAAGATAATTATGCAGTTTTAACTAAAAAGAAAGATAGTTATAATTCAATATCTGATATTAAAGATTTAACTATCGGAGTTGTTAAAGAAGATAGAGTAAATGTAGAAAAATATCTAACAGGTGCGAGCAATGTTAACTATGTAGAATATGATGATGCAAAAGCTTTATTAGATGAAATTAATAAAGATAATACTAATTTAGGGGCAATCGTTTTACCTAAAAATATTTATTTATCAAATATTGTTAAGAATGATAATCTAACAATTGCATATAATATAACTGAATTAAGTAAAAAATATGTTATTACTTTAGGTAAAGATAATGTACTAAATTCAATACTTAGAAAGTATTATAAAAAATGGGAAAAAGAATCATATGAAGCATCTTATAATGATAATTTTTCTAATACATACTTTAATTTAGCAGGTGTATCTGATAAAGAACAAGCTACATTTAAAGGTACTAGATACTCATATGGATTTATTGATAATATCCCATTTGATACTATAATAAATGGTAAATTTGTAGGTATAAACACATCATTTTTAAGAAGCTTCTCAAAAATATCAGGTGTAGAAATAACATTTACTAAATATGATAGTATTGATAAAGTTTTAAATGCATTTAATAACGGAGATATAACTTTCTTCTTTGGAAATAATGCATCAACTAAGTATAAAAATCATGTTTATAAGACTGTATCTACTATTGATGAAAAGATTGTTATAATAAGTAAAAATAGTAACAATATTGTTATTAATAATCTTACATCATTAACTGGAAAGAAAGTACGTGCATTAAAAAGTTCTGCTATAAGTGAGACACTTAAAGAAAATAAAGTAGATGTCGAAGAAGTAGATAATGTTAAAAATTTATTACATACAAAGAATAATGAAATGATCGCACTTGATTTAGAAACATATAATTATTATAAAAATATGTTATCTAACTTTAAAGTAGATTATGAATTTTCACTTGATTCAAATTATAAATTCGTATTAAATAATTCAAACAATAACAAAACATTTAATAAATTCTTTAACTTTTATTTATCATATGCAAATAAAAAACAAACTATTAATGATGCTCATTTTGAAATTGATAACTTATTAAAGAAACCATCATTATTAAAGAGTGTTGTTTATTTATTAAGTGTGGCAGTAGTTTTATTCTTCTCAGTATTTGGTGTTTATAATTTCACTAATAGAGATAAAAAAGCTAAGCCATTATCAAAGAATGAAAAACTTAAATATATTGATAATATGACATCATTAAAGAATAGAAACTATCTTAATGATAATATCGATAAATGGGATGATAGTGAAGTATATCCTCAAAGTATAGTAATAGTTAATCTTAATAATATTAGTTATATTAATGATAACTATGGACATGAAGAGGGAGATAATGTAATTAAACAGGCTGCTAATATCTTAATAACTAATCAAGTAGAGAATTCTGAGATATTACGTACTAATGGTGATGAATTCTTGGTTTATTTAGTAGGATACAATGAAAAGCAAACTATTAGTTATATTAAGAGAATTCAAAAAGAATTCAAAAATCTAGAACATGGATTTGGAGCATGTACTGGTTCAAGTATGATCTTAAATCCAATTAAGACAATTGATGATGCTATTAATGAAGCAATGAGTGAAATAAAAGAAGAAAAATTAAATTTACAATCTAAAATTGAATCAGATAGTAATGATAAGAATTTAAAATAGTTAAATAATAAACAGTTAGAGTTAATTCTAACTGTTTTGACTTTCTATTTTTTATGCTGTAAAATATTATTATTGAATAGAGGTAAACATGAAAAACAGATTAGATAAAATATTTGATAATTTTAAAAGAATAGTTATTAGGATAACTAATATTATGTTGAAGGATGAATTAAAAACATTACCAGGACATTTAGCATTTTTCTTGGTTTTATCAATAATTCCAATTCTTTCAATTATAAGTGTTATTGCATCATTATATGGAGTATCATTAACATCAGTAGTAACCTTTATTAAAGGTTCTATTCCTAATGATATATATGAGTTATTATTACCATTTATATCAGAATTTAAAATAACAGGTAATGTATTATTCTTTATAGTAGTTGCTCTTCTATTAGCTTCTAATGGACCACATGCAATTATACTTGCTTCTAATGCATTATATAAAACAGAAGAAGAAGATTATATTCATCGTAGAGTAAAAGCATTTTGGATTACAATAGTATTAGTTATAGTATTCTTCTTTACATTATTTATAGTTACATCAGGAAGTTTTATATTAAAAACAATATTCTCCTTAGGATTCTTTAAATCAACACAGACTAATGCTGTAATTATATTGTGGTTCTTTAAATATCCATTTGCATATATATTAATATATTTTGCAACTAAACTAATTTATACAATCACTCCTAATGTTAGTATTTCAAGTAAATCAGTAACAAAAGGAGCAATATTTACAACTATTGGATGGTTATTAGTATCATACATATTCTCATACTATATGACTAATATAGCATCATATGATTTATTATATGGTAGTTTAGCAAGTATTATCGCAATGATGATTTGGGCATATTTATTATCTACTATATTAGTTATAGGTATTGCGATTAATGCTGATAATTATCTTATGAATAAAAAATAATAAAAAGTAAATAATATATATGTACATATTTGCCACTATGTACATATACAGACTATATGATGTACTTATACTAGTTAGCCTTGGACTAAATAAGTATCTGTTTTGGCATTGTGATAGTCTATCATAAGAGATCTTTATAAGATCTCTTTTTATTATATTTTTATATAATTGTGTTATAATTATTAAAGAAAGGATGAAAATATGAAGTATTATAATAAAAGTATAGACGATATCTTAAAGGAATTAAATACAACTTTAAAAGGTTTAACAGATATAGATGCATCAAATAGGTTAAAAGAATATGGAGAAAATAAAATAGTAGAAGCTAAAAAAACAACTAAGTTTAGAAGATTTCTAAATCAATTTAATGATATTATGATTATTGTTTTAATTGTAGTAATGATATTAACTTTTATATATGCATCAATATATTCAAATGATTATACTGATACAATTGTTATATTTATAGTAGTTATAATAAATGCTGTTGTTGGATTCTTACAAGAAGAAAAAGCAGAAGTAACCTTAGAAGGATTAAAAAAGTATGAAGAAGATGATTGTATTGTAAAAAGAAATGGTGAATTAATGGTAGTAGATACTAGAGTATTAGTTCCTGGAGATATAATTGTTTTAAACTCAGGTGATAAAGTACCAGCTGATGCTAGAATAATTTCTTGTACAAACCTAAAAGTAGATGAATCACCACTTACTGGTGAAAGTATTACAGTAAAAAAAGATAGTAAAGTATTAGAAGGAAACTTAATCTCACAAGATCAATCTAATATGATATTTGCTGGAACTAGTATTAGTGAAGGTAAATGTGAAGCTATAATAGTAAAAACAGGAATGAAAACAGAATTAGGTAGTATTGCAGTATCATTAAATACTCCATATCAAGTAAAAACACCACTTCAAATAAAAATAACAGAACTAAGTAAAAAAATAACTTTATTAGTATTTTTAATAATTACATTAGTTTTTATATATGGAGTAATTAATAATTATAGTTTAATTGAAAGTATTTCATTATGTATTGCCCTTGCAGTAGGGGCAATACCAGAAGGATTACCAGCAGTTATTGCCATATCATTATCAATAGGAGTTAATAATTTAGCTAAAAAGAAAACAGTAGTTAAACAAATGAATGCGATTGAAACATTAGGATCAACTAATATAATATGTTCTGATAAAACAGGAACAATTACTCAAAATAAAATGACAGTAAAAAAAGATGTTGTATATAATCAAGATATGCTTAATTATATCGCCGCACTTTGTAATGAAGGAATTATAAATGATGGAATATATACAGGAGATCCAACTGAAACATGTTTATATGATTATTTAATTAATAATAATATTGATCCTATCATGTTAAGAAAGAATAATCATCGTTTATGTGAGATACCATTTGATAGTGAAAGAAAAATGTCGTCATCTATAAATATAATAGATGGTAAAAAGTATATTTTAACAAAGGGTAGTGTAGAAAACTTAATTAGAAAGTGTTTATACATAGATGATGGCAAAATAAATAAGCTAGATAATAAAAAGATAGAAGAAATTAAAAGTATTTCAAATAATATGGCTAATAATGCACTTAGAGTATTAGGGTTTGCATATAAAGAAATAACTGATATAGATGAAGATAATATAGTTGAAGATAACTTAGTATTTGTTGGTTTATTAGGAATAATAGATCCACCAAGAGAAGAAGTAAAAGATGCAATTAAAAAATGTATTGATGCCGGTATAAGAACAATTATGATTACTGGTGATTCTATAGAAACTGCAAGTGCGATAGCTAAAGAATTAAATATTATCGAAGATAATAGTCAAAGTATTATTGGAGTTGAACTTGATAAATATACTGATAGTGAGCTTGTTTCATTAGTTTCAAAATATAATGTATATGCTAGAGTAAATCCTAATCATAAACGTAGAATAGTTACAGCCCTTCAATCACAAGGAAAAGTAGTCGCAATGACAGGTGATGGAGTAAATGATGCACCAGCTATTAAAGATGCTCATGTTGGAGTAGGTATGGGTATAACAGGTACAGATGTAACTAAATCAGTTGCTGATATTATAATTCTTGATGATTCATTTGCTACTATTGTAACAGCAGTAGAAGAAGGTAGAAGAATATTTAATAATATTAGAAATAATATAGTTTATTCATTATCAAGTAATTTTGCTGAAATATTTGTAGTAGTGATCGGATTACTTACAGGAAACACTATTTTACTACCAATCCATATTTTATTTATTGACCTAGTAACAGATTCAATTCCTAGTATATGTTTAGCGTTTGAAAAAAGTGAGACTGATATAATGACTAAAAAACCAAGAGGTATAGATGAACCCTTATTTACACCATTCTTAAAATCATGTATTATTTCATCTGCTATTATTGAAACAACATTTGTTTTACTTACATATTTTTTAATAAGTAGAAATCATCCTACTAGTGTAGCAATAACATTATCATTATTTTCAATGGTAATTCAGGAAATAGTATATGCCTGTGTATGTAGAAATCTAAAGAAACCAATATATAAACAAGGAATACTATCAAATAAGGTTATGAATATAGGAATAATACTTATATTCTTAGTAGAATTATTGTTCTTCTTAACACCATTAGGTCATTTTATTCATTTAGAAAGTATCTCAGTAATATTACTTATCAAAGTACTAGTATTTAATATGATTGCATTTATAATATATGAATTAATAAAACCAGTACTTACAAATTTATTTAAAGATTAGGAGGATATATGAAATTAATATCTTGGAATGTCGCAGGATTTAGAGCTTGTTTAAATAAAGGTTTTGAAGACTTTTTCTATAATGTAGATGCTGATATATATTGTCTTCAAGAAGTAAAAGCTTTAAAAGAACAAATAGATTTTGATCCTAAAGATTATTATTGTTATCTTAATCCAGCTGATAAAAAAGGTTATTCAGGTGTTCTAATTTATACATTATATAAACCTATAAGTGTAACTTATGGAATAGGTATAGATGAACATGATCATGAAGGAAGGGTTATAACTTTAGAATTTAATAACTTCTATCTAGTTAATCAATATGTACCTAATGTAAAAAGAGATTTATCTAGATTAGAATATCGTATGAGATGGGAAGATGATTTAAAAAATTATGTAAAAGAGTTAGAAAAGAAAAAACCAGTTATTATTTGTGGTGATTTTAATGTAGCTCATACACCCCAAGATATAAAGAATGCTAAAGCAAATATTGGTCATGCTGGATTTACTGATGAAGAAAGAAATAAATTTACTGATTTATTAAATAGTGGATTTATAGATACTTATAGACATTTTAATCCAACTACAACTGATAAGTATTCATGGTGGAGTTATATGGGAAATGCTCGTTTAAATAATGTAGGATGGAGAATCGATTATTTCTTAGTTTCTAACAGTATAATTGATAAAGTAATAAGTACTAATATATATGATGATGTTTATGGTAGTGATCATTGTCCAATAGGTATAGATATAAATCTAGATTAATTATCTTATTTATTTAACATATACTATAATATAGCGATTTGACAAATATATTAATTATGATATAATTGTTTGCATAAGTGATGGCGCATTATTCTAGTCAATTTAACTTATTATGAAGACGGGATTAAACAACCGTTAAAGAGCATATCTGTGAAGCTTTTGGTGCTTGCTTCTTACGCCCAGTTTGGGGTGAGTGCTGGAAGAATAGAATGTTGGGCGCTCATAATGGCATATGACTCCGACCCAACATTCGTGGAGACCTAATCTTGTGGTAAGCCTATACGATATATTCTGATGGACTTACTACGACTTAGGATTAAACCTATCTCGTGGCGAAAGTTATGGATAGCGTAGCTTGTCTTGAGTGGTAATTTGGGATGAAAGACAGCCAAGTAGTCTATGGCCAAAATTATTTGGAATAGCTTTCTGAAACTATTACTGCAAAAAAGAATTAATAATAAGTATTGGTGAGGAAATCTCCTAGAGTGTGTATCAAAATAGGATTGTAGTGTGCACTAAGTGGTAATCAAGTCATATATTTGGTAACAATATATCTATTTCTTTAAAGGGGAACCCTAGTTATGGTAACGTAACTAGAGAAATAGGGGAAATCCTACTTGACCTAAAGGCACAAAGTTTACTATGATGATTGCCATCTTTTTTTATATAATTATTTAGAGGTTAAAATGAAAAAAAGAAATAAAAAACAAAAACAAAAAAAAGAAAATACATTATGGATAATAAAAATAACTTTAATCGCATTTATAATTTCATTATTATTTTCACTATTATCTGAAACATTACTACCAAATGTACCATTAATTATAGGTTCTATTATACTTATTTTATTTATTATGATAGGTATAATTTTTGATATGGTAGGTGTAAGTGTTACAGCAGCAAGTGAAAGACCACTTCACTCAATGAGTTCTAGAAAAGTAAAAGGAGCTAAAATGGCTATTTATTTAAAGAGAAATGCCAGTAAAGTGTCTAGCTTTTGCTGTGATGTAATAGGAGATATATGTGGGATTATATCAGGATCTGCTGGTGTAATAGTCGCAACTAGTATATCTAAAATATTTCATTTAGATGCATTAACAGTTAGTTTAATAATAACTGCAACAGTAGCTTCACTTACTATCGGTGGTAAAGCACTAGGTAAAGAAATTGCAATAAAAAATAGTAATGAAATATTATATATGTTCGCTAAAGTAATATCTTTATTTAAAAAAGTATAGAAATATACTTTTTTATTTATTGACAAATTAATTATTAAATATTACTATTTATATATAGGGTAGGAGGTATATGATGAATATATATAAATTAGATAATAAAGGTATTAGAAAACTTATGGTGAGATTTACTAAAACTATATATGGTAAAACTGTATTTTTAATTGCTTATTCACTTCCAATTATTATATTTATTGGATTAATATTAATAGGTTTATTTATGAATAAATATATAGATAATTATCATATGTTAATGAAACTTACAATTTTATTACAATTAGGTATATTTGCAAATATAACTACATTATTAGTAGGAAGTGCTTATTATTATCATGAATTAAAAGAATTTTGTAATAAAGAGAATAATTAATATGAAGTATTTAGTTATATCAGATATTCATGGTAATAGTTATTATGCTAATAAAATAGATGGAATAGTTGATAATGAAAAGCCTGATAAAATAATTATATTAGGTGATTTATACTATGATTATACTAATAATTATCCTACAAGAGATGATATATCAAATATATTAAATAAATATAAAGATATCATATTATGTACTAGGGGTAATTGTGACAATAAAACTGATGAAGAAGT
>AUXO013207320.1_pt1 | contig 12394 bp, 23 predicted proteins | sample 768731 | NCBI WGS metagenome assembly AUXO01 (sample SAMN02715735, study PRJNA202380) | gut metagenome | biome: sheep rumen | host: Ovis aries | place: New Zealand: Palmerston North | reverse complement strand
GAACCTAAGAAATATAAATTTGAGAAAGGTGTTCCCGCTGAGACTATGATAAAATCTGGGTTTAGGCTTCGCGGGAGTCACTTCTCTTATAGAACAACTTTATACGAATATGATAATACTAAACAACCATATGTTGAAATGAATATCTGGATTGAAAATGGAGTGCACATGACAATTGAAGTATTCTGTAATACTGGAATATATATCCCGTTTTATAATCCAAATATGAGACATGATAATCTAGTATATGAAAAGATTGTTAGCAATTATAACAACATTATGGATAGGTTTTGTAAGAAGAAAATATTAAAACATGATAGGAGAAAACATGGTGAGGATTAATTTTAGAAAAATTGATAAGAATGCAACTGTTCCGAAGAGAGGAAGCAACGAAGCTGCCGGATACGATTTGTATGCAGATGTGGATGATATTATTGAGGTTATGCCTCATAGCACAGTAAAGATCGGAACTGGATTGGCGATGGAAATTCCCGATGGATATTTTGGAGCGATTTTTGCACGATCTGGTCTTGCTACTAAAGAAGGACTTAGACCAAGCAATTGCGTGGGCGTTTGCGATCAAGATTTCCGGGGAGAGGTCGTTGTTGCTCTTCATAACGATAGTGATACATCTAGGTTTATTACTCCTAACGAAAGAATTGCTCAGTTGGTTATTATTCCTTACCTTGAAGTAGAATTCAACGAAGTAGAAAAACTTAATACAACAAGTAGAGGGACTGGTGGATTTGGTAGTACAGGAAGAGAATAACCAATGTCCATACTGTGGTAATGAGTTAACAATTGTGGAACTCAATACTGCATGCGGAAGATATTGGTATCAAGAATGTTTCGATTGCGGATGGTGCGGAGAGGAACACTATAGTAAAGATTTTTATTTTGGCGATCCAGATTTGGAGTGGGATGATTTATGGGAATGACTGTGATATTTATTATTTTATTAATCATATCACTTATGATATTTGCAATATTATTGATACATTTTGGAATTACCTTATTCGATTATCATCAAGGAATCAACGATGAACAAACAATGACATTCAAACAATTTGAAAATCTATATTATACTAATCCAGACAAATGGATGTTTAAAGATTATTCCATACCATATGTTAGTTACTATTATGAGGGTAATAGTTACACCGACATATATATGTCGCACTATCTGGATTCAATAAAATTAAAAAAGATGTTTGCCAATATCAAGGATAAACTTAAAGAAAAGGAAAAAATTGAAGAGCGTAAAGATCTATTAAAATACTGGCAGAAAGATATTGATGATTATAACAATAAAATATTAAAAGAAATGAAAGGATTATTGAAAAATGAAAATTAGTCATATTAGAGACATTGATAAATTTTTTAAAGTAATTGATTCATGTACCGGAAAGGTGGAATTGATCGGCGAAGATCTCCGGCTGAACCTTAAGAGCAATCTTGCCAAATACTTTGCCCTTGCAAATATCTTTAATGGTGGTGAAGAAATTCCCGAATTAGAGATTGTGGCATACAACCAGGAAGATATTAATAGGCTGATCCAGTATATGATTGGATAATTTATTAAACAAAGTCGGCGGATCAATTAGGTTCGCCGATATTTATAAGGATGTGATTTTATAGATAAGAAAGAACTTGAAAACATCCTTTCTGCTACTACCGAATATAAAGAAATGTTGCAGTTATTTTTAAATAATGATATGATCACATCGGAAACTGCGCAGGATTTATACATGGCAATTAGAAGAAAGGAGATACTAAAAAAATATAAACCGAGTTTAGGAAGCGATGGATTATGGTATGTCAACATCAGATTTGCTCGTGGACCATCTGGCAGAAAAACCATTAGGAAAAAAGATCTGGATGAATTAGAAAATGAAATTGTCAAATTCGTTCTGAATAATGAAAACGCCAGACAACCGTTTGAGAAGAAGACGGTGGAATTTTTTCCGTATAGTTCTGCATTTACCAACTGGCTGAAAGCGCAGCATTATAAAAATCACAATACCGAACAGCGCAATATGCGGGAGTATAAACGCTTCTTTGAGCGTCTTAAAGTCGGTCGGGAAATAGCTGACAAGGATATTAGAGATATAAAACCTTCAGATATTGAGGGCTTTATGATTGAAGCTATTACTAAATACAATCTCACATCAAGGAAATCACGGGAAGATTATCATATGTTCTTTGAGTGTGTATATGAACAGGCTATCATCGACAGATTTATTCAGACGACAGATAACCCATGTGTTCTAATCCAGAAGAACAGGTTTTTGCAGTACGCCAGAAAAGAGATTTTTAATGACTCTGAACGTACAATCTCAGATAATGTTTCTGCGATTATTCAAGATGCTGTAGATAACGACCATTTTAAGAAAGAAGATTATATGCCGCCTTATGCCTGTGAACTTTCAGCACTGACAGGATTAAGGTGTGGCGAACTTGCTGGCTTATTGTGGAAAGATGTTGACGAAAGTTTAGGACACATCAAAATTTGCCGAAGTCAGAAATATGATGAGAAAAATAAATCATATTATCTGGACGAAACAAAAAATGGGGTAATCAGGTATATCCCAATCACAGATGAAGTGCAACGTGTGTTGAATAGGATAAAAGCAATTCAAAAAACATATGGTCGTACTGGAGATTATGTTTTTTCAACATCAAAAGGCGCAGCCAATAACCGCCAGATCAGCGATTATATGTTTAATAAGAAGAAGCAGTATAAAATAAAACAGCCAATCAGCATTCACGCACAGCGCAGGACAATCAACAGCCGCATGGAAAATGCCGGAGTTTCGGCGGCAGTCCGTGCATCATTGCTTGGTCATACGGAGAGAACAAATATCAGTAACTATTCTTATGATGTTTCGTCATTAGACTACAAACGTGATGCTCTCTCGAAGGCTAGTATTGCACACAAAACCTGATACGTAAACCTGATACGTAAGGTATGACTAACCGCAAGAAATAGCTTAAATACAATGAAAATTGATCTTCAGGGCGGGGCGCAATTCCCCTAATCGTATTTAAGAAAAAACCTTGATTATTCAACGAAAATCAGACCTCGATTTTGCGATTTTACCCTGATACGCCTGATACGTGAAAATGACCACATAGAAAGGAGAAGCGCAGTTTCCTTCCTATTGTTTCCATATTTATTTATTCACATAAATAAGTTGACTTGTGTGATTAAATAAGTATGGAAAACGCATAAAAAATCGTAAAAAATGGGGTTATCCAATTAAGGACAACCCCTTTATAGTCAACTCAGTTTGCCGAGTAACTGAGCTATGAATCATACTTCAATAATATCTGCATTAAAACCATTCTACCTCAGGAGCGTTTGACGTTCCTTGGCATTAGCTAATTTACTATATGAACCGCAATATACATATGTTTGATTATTATTAACCTCGGTAAAACAGTCGAGATTGAGTTTGATCTTAATCCTCTGCTGAATAATAGTAACGTTTTCCGGTATAGAATAAATCCCAACTCTTACACGAAAGTTCTTAGGTTTAGGCTGATCCCTCAGGCGAAGAATATACATAACCTTAGCATTAGGATGAGCAAGACTGCCGATCCATTTTATGTAGGTCGCGCCCTCACCAGATTCACCCCCAGTAAATGCATGTCCAGTGTCGTAGCTCTTTCCATTGCCATAATAAGCATTCGTATGAGACATACTAACATAAGTCAACACATCTCCTGGCAGAAGAGTACCATCATTCATTAACTGCTTGACGGTCTTCTTACCCTTGATAGAGATAATCTTAAAATACTTCTTACAATCTTCTTTAGCCGTAGAATTCAGCCACACAATTTTTCCCGCACCACCATACCATTGAAGCGCACTTGCGGGAACTCCTGCTCCTTTCATGGCAAATATTACGCCGCCAGCACAATTCGTATATCTCATATTTGCTTTACGGGTAGCTTCGAAAGTAGGTTTACTTCGATGGCTGCTATTATTATAATATTTCCAAGGCTTACCATCAGCCTTATCCTATTTAACAATCTTATTATATTCTTTACACTTAGCAAGAAAGTTTTCAACTAAACTCATACCAACATTCCCCCTTAAATGGTTACAACAACACAATCAAATCCCTTAGACATGATTCTGCTACATAATTTATCTGCATTTTGTAATATCTCAAATTTCCCCGCCTAAACATACCACTGATCATCCTGCTGATACATAAGCGCATCAAAGCCGGATTTCTTTAATTTCTCTATTAATTTAGTAGCGTTCTATTTCTTGGTAAAGATCCCACACCGAACCTAGTATTGAGTAGATGGCTTAGATGGCTCAGAAGCTATTGTTTTAGCGTCTATCGTAGCAATAGCATATATCTGGTTACCCTCTGGATCAAAGACGCTTAAATGGGCTTTCTCGGCGGCTGCAATGGCATTCTCTTTAACAGTGTAAGCGCCAATTTGTCCAATATATGTCCCATTGGAATATGATTGAGCTACACGGTAATAGTTGTCTTTTATTTCTTGTGGAGTAACAGGTGCAGCACTTGAAACGGTATCAACCGTGCCATTTGAGATTGCGATCTGATCGTACTTGGTCAAATTATACTAATTAATTATGCGCATTACACTAGTTATGTATGTCAGCCCTGTAGCATAACCTTTGTCTCGAATATAAGTAATCATTTGTTTAGGATCTTTCATTCCGACTACCGCACGATATTTATATTCTCCACCTTGTTTTGCCCAGGTTAAGAACATTTCGTAATCATATAATGAATAAGCATAATTAGGATAAACTCTAAAATAGTCATTAATCCTTACGGCTACACCATTATATACTTCTGGAGTGTTTTTTAGAATTTGTTTCCCATCCCAGACGGTATAGTCTTTCCAGGTATCGTTGAGCAATGAACTTTTAATACCCACAAGATTATTATTTTGTGTTAATACTAATGCATCACTAGCAGTTCCACCACCATTTTCAAGATAAGCCTATGCAATAACAACGGATGGCAAAATATTTGTATACTTATATAACTTCACACAAATTTCAGCAACCTTATTGATATAATCCTGTTGATTAACTGGCAATCCTTTGTAATCTGGCATTTCAGATAATATTTTCTGATTACGTTTTTGAATATCAGAGAGTTCTACAGTATATACCGCTTTCCCTTGGTAATCAAAAATTGAATAGCCAGCAGGACACTGAGACTTAGCTATAGATAAATCTTTGAATGCTCCAAGCTATGATTTTTCATCTTCCCACGATTTGCGAATACGATACCATTTAACCTCTTCGGTGGTAGTAGCAACTCCATTCATAGCATTGGCAACATCTGCTCTAAACTTATCCATTGTCCATCCATAGCGGTTCCATATATGAGTTGGATCAACATGATTAGTGGATAAACCAGCTCTTCTACCTTCATCATGAGAGTATACTCTATATAATCCATTGCTCATTTTTTCTTGAGGATTCCAGCCATATTCCTTACATTTAAGTGCAAAGAATTGAACGGCAGTATTATACGCTCTAGTTACATCAGCTTTAAATTTCGCTTCATTAGTAACAGTGTAATTTGCACCTCCAGTATATTTCATATAATCTGATTCCATAAGTTCTACTGTAATAGAGTTATTGTTTCCAACACCACCATCTGCCCAGCTCCTACGATTATCTGGCAAAAACTGTAATACTAATCCATCTTGTTCAGCATCAATACAATAATGAACACATGCTTGAATACCAGACTAATTCCAATAAGATGCGAGAGAAGCAGCAGTATTCTGTGCGGTACCAATCGTATGTAACTACATTGAATTGGGCGTGATTGTACGACCTGACTTATAACAATCATTCTTAGTAAGAATATTATTTTTAATTGTAATACTCATTGTAATTCCTCCTTTAAATAAGACGTTCGATTTTTGTTAGAAATATTATTTATCCACATAATATAATTCTATACTTTATCATATTCTTTTACTACTTTACGTAATGGACCGACTAATAATCCATCTTTATATAATATATTCTTTATTTCATTAGTAACTGGATCTTTCGTATACATAATAACATTATCGCCCATAATTGTTCTCCTTATAAAAATCTCAAAAATGATAAAAATCTCATTTTTAGAATTTGCAAAAAAGCAATTTTGCTTTTCTTCTGAAATCCGTAATTACAAAAACACCCATAAATACTAGGGTTTTAAAAAACAAAATTGTTTCAATAAAAGCATTTTTGCTCTGATGTAAAACGTTAAAAAACCCATATATATTAATAGTTTCTGACATTAATACCCGTCGGAAAACCTCTGTATAGTCTTAGGAAGTTCCCCATTCTGATCTTTCAAATAATCCAACAGCAGTAGCATTAACATTTTTACCTCTCAGATATATGCTAGGGTTAACAACAATTTGTTCTCCAACGTATCCATCTTTCTTAGAACCTTCTCTAGAATAATTAATAACACCTTTTTTGTTTAAATTCATAATATTTCTTTTTAATGTACCCTCTGGAATTTTCATTAAATCTGCTAAATCTTTAATGCCTAATTTTTTACCGTTTTTATGACCACCAGTGCGAAGAATACAATCATCATAACAAACAAAATCCGCCAGAGACATAGCAGTGGAAAATTCTCCCTAATTATTCAGATATATTCTTAATTCATTCACTCCGTCAAATAATTTGACGAAATTCTTATTTCCGTTAAAATCTCTAATGATTAAATCAGACTCATTTTGATGAACTACGTAATCACCAAATTTCATTTCATCAACAATTTCACCTGTTGTTTTACTGACAACAGCATATAAAACTTCATCTTCTTGTTCTTTATTATTTTCCTTCATATCCTTTTCTCCTCCTTTAAATTAATAAACTCTCAATCATCTGCGCATAATGATTGAAAAAACGCCGCGAGGCATGGAAGCCCCGCAGCAATATATATATAAAATATGATTTTTTCGCCACCGAAGTGGCGTGTCAGGAGAAAGCCGCCTTCTTCATAGCGGCACTTAAAATGCCAACCCTCTGTTGGAGAAGGACAGAGGGTGTATATATCAAACGGTAATTCCGTTTTACCGTTAGATACCAAAATTAATTAATAATAAAATTATTCCTTATAGGGTTCAATATACCCCATTGCCCTGGAAGAATCCGACAAACCATTAGTAGTCGGATCATTAACAACTCCAAGGATCACAAGTACGCCAAATACAGCATTGACAACAGCCAGAAGCTTATTGCCAAGATCGCCCAGATCAAGCTGGAAACCAAACACTGCGGCGATAACCTAAATTAACAGAAGAACTGCCGGAATAAGAGACAACCAAAAGTTTCTGTTTAAAAATCTAATTTTCCAATTAATATTCATAATTCTTCCTCCTTAAAATTTACTCATCAATAATTTCCCACGTTTTGCTTGCGGGGACAGCAACTTCATCAATCCAACTATCTCCTCCGGCATTCTTATAGCTAGTAACCATATTGTTAAAAGCCCACGCTTCCATAGCGGTCCATTGGCCTTTCTTGCGATAGAAGTTATATGCTTGTGTTACCCTATCCCCCAATTTTGATCTGTCTGATTCGTCCATCTTTTCACGCATCTCTTTTACCTAATCTGATAAATCTCGCATAGATCCTTTCATTTCATCCATGCATTCAAATATCTTATTAAATTGCTAATCAGTCTTTTCAGCATGTCGCTTTAGCTCTGCTATGTCTTTTTGCTATTTTTCTTCCCTCGTTTTTCGCTTTGTTTGTATCCCTAGCTTAGAACAAAGATAGTCAAATTTCTGGATAACCCAAACTGCAATAATAATCAATGCTGCCACAAAAATAAGTCCATTCTTCCAATCCAAACTAAGGATACTAATAACATTTCCTATGTTGTCCATTGGTTCAACCTCCTTTCCCAAAATCATTAGTAGTCACAATCCTTTTAGTCCTTTGGGAGGTTAGTCCCCTTATATATAAACAGCTTATGAGGCTGAGAATATTGTTAATATGTCCAGGCTAATGTTACCGATTTTCCGTTAGAAGATTGCGGATTATACCCATCTATACATCCCAGAAGAACCTAGAATGAGTTGGCAGTACAATTCCTTACTCCATATACAAACAATGCGCTATTAGCAGAACAAACCTGAACAAGTGGATAATACGTTCCAGAAATATTGAGATTATGTGTAATCGTGCAAACATCAGAAGCACTAGTAACAGTATGATGATATACGGGATGAACATTAGTACATGTTAAACTGCCGGATAAAATCATATTACCACTCCAATCTACAGTTAATGCATTGGATCTTCCGGCAGTAGTATTAGCTGTGCCGTTACCAATAGTAAATGCATAATCACCAGTGTTACTATAAATAGCAGAGTCTCCAGAACCTGAAACTGTGGCTTTATTATATTTTCCAATAACTGTGTTGTAATCATTTAATGCTACTACATACGTTCCAATAGCCATAGACGAACTACCGGATGAAGTATTATGATGACCCATAGCTAACGCATGAGTTTTTGTAGCATTATTACTCTTACCTATAGAAACAGCATATGCATCAGAAGAAGTATTAGTATATCCTATAGAAAATGAATAATCCGCAGATGCAGTATCATTATTTCCAATAGAGAAACAGTTATTTCCACTAGCTATACTCGAAACACCTAAAGCTATAGAATTATTCCCTGAAGCGGCGGAAGATATTCCTAAAACAAAAGAATTAGAACCTATTATATAGTCATTACTTCTTACACCTAAAGTATAACTTCTAATATAACTACTACCAACATAAGCACCATTAAAAGAACCCAATAAAATGCCGCTGGCTCCGAAAAATGAAACACCAGAGGCCAATAAAGATATATAATTATCTCCTAAAGATTTACTGTAAATTTTATCAACAGCCAAATTCCCCGACACTTCCAAATCATTACAATACAATTTATTTAAAATTCTTCCCACTCCATTAACGAGAAGATTATTAAGAATTGCCAATCATATCACCTCCTAAATTATAGAGGCCATATCAATTAGCCTCTTTCACATTGGTTGTTTCATCCATAAAGGACAGAATATTAAGTGCATCAAAATTGATAGCAGTATCATCGCTAAGACCATCAACGAAATCATCAAAATCAACTGTCGCAACATCAACCTCATTTGTTTCCAGAAGAATATCACGGAGCTTCGTATTTAACTCATCAAATTCTTTCTGATAATCAGCCTGAAATTCTTTCTTCAAATGTTTGAGTTCTTGCATGATCTCGTTGCCGTCAGTATCCTTTACAACATTTCCATTGGCATCACGCTCAGGTTCAGAGATGATTTCCGTATTGTCATCCGTGAACCATTTCTCTTGGATTTTCTTAACTTCCCCATCTCTAAGTTCATCGAACCTCTTAGCAATCGGAATGATTGCGTCAAGATTCTTCTTCAAATACCACCTGAATTTCAGCGGTAATTCATTGCTCATTTCTTCCGTAAAATAGTTATTAATATAAGCTACGATGTTAACGATTTCTAATGTTGTAAATTCCTTTTTAATATTTTTCATAATTGTTTTCTCCTTTAATTCATTATTTTAATATTCGATAAATTCGGTTGCCGAAATACAGTCACTATAAATTTTCATTATGTCTCCAGTTTCGAAAAATCCATGAGCAGGACCAACTCCATCATCTTCCGCACTCATACACCACGGAGTTGGTATAGACCCTTTTTCCAGTTTCCATTTTTCAATATACATATTACGATCACCATTGGCACCACCTGGTGAATTATATATATTAAGCCATAAATTCGCTGCATTTGCATGAGAGGCATTCGCCTCAGTTACAGTAAATGTCTAATATAAATAATCAGCATGACCATCAGTAAAATAATTTGTTCCAATCATGTTGCTACCCAATCTAACACTGCCTCCGCCCCAATAAACGCCCATTCCCAGAGTGTCAGCAGTTTTCGCCGTATGAGAAACATCAACATTCCAGAACTATATAGTATATGTCTAATTTGCGACAAGGTTCTCAGATAAGTTTAACTGATATGCATTATAAGCAGCTGGGTTATATGTTTTCGGATCTATTAATAATAAGTTTTCATTAACATTACTGCCACCAGCTATAATGTTTCCTGTTTTATAAAATCCAACGCTCATATTATCCCTCCACAAATTCGCTAGTAGTTAATAATGTTCCATTGTTGGCTATACTAATTGGGGTATGATATAACTCAAGAACCTAATCAGCAGTCAATGCGGTTGCATAAATGCGGAAATCAGATAAATCTCCACCATATGACAATGCATTATTACTCCCATAATAACCAATTGCTCCGTTATTAAACGAACCAATAAATTGACCAGTATTAGAACGATTAGAAGTTGATTTTAATGTTCCATCATAATATAATCGCATAATACCATCTTCAAATGTAAAACATATATGATGCCATTCATTTGCCGGAACTAAGAAGCCTGGTGCCCAAGTATTGCCAGAAAAAGATGAAGAAGTACCATGGTTCCAACCAATCCTAATTTTATAATCTCCAGAATATGTAAAAATTTGACAAATATCATTATACATATAATGATTATGAGAATCGTCAAAATCATTTCTTTTCATCCAAAATGCAAACGTCATTTCATTATTTCTTGCTGCCGTAGTCCAAATATTTGGAATAAGAATCCTACTAGTTGACTAATCAAAATGCGAACTTGTACTATATTTTGGAGTATCAGTGGAGTATGTTATATTAGTTTTCGTACCGTTATGTTTGTATCCACTACAATCATATTCAATTCCGTCATTAAGTCCCATGGCGGTATATTCGGACTCAGTTACGGTTGATGTCCATGGGGTAGCTTTATCCCCTTTTTCGAATTTCATATTTTTAACGTACACTTTACCTGAACAATCTCTTACATATACATATCCATACATACTCGTTGGGATCTAATTAAATCGGACAATTTGATACTATCTAATCCATCCTTTTCCAGATGAATCATAAAAATATTTCTTTCCATTAACATAATATGCTCCTAACCATTTAGAAGTTCCATTATTATTGTAGGTTCCATCAAGATAAAATTCACACATTGGATTAGTAGTTCCTTTTGTAAGATTTTCAACCAAAATATCGGCAGATATGGTATACATCTATGACAGATCCGATGGGTCTATTGCACTTAAAACAGTTTGACGAATATAATTAGTTTTACCAATTGCACAATTTGCAACAAAGCAACCAATGCCGTCTTTAGTTGTTATTCCGTCACCAGACTAATAAACGGTCCATGATGTAGTATTCTTTTGCAATGCACTATTTATGAACATATTTGCCTATATAGATGTGCTTAGTGGATAATGCACAACCAACCCTTTTGCAATCTCGGCAACTTCACGGGGAGAGAGAGGGGTATCATAAACACGAATATCATTGCAATAATACGGAATAGCTAATGTCTATCCATTGCCGCCATAAACCTACTTCATATTCATTTTAAATGGATATTTGGGGATCGTAGTAATATTTGGAGTATTGGTTGTTTGAAATAATTCCCCGTTAATATACAACGATATTTTTTTACTTGGTAAATCCATTATGCATGCAAGATGAACCCATTTATCCATAAGGTTATGATTCTTTAAACTATATGAAATAACATACAAATTACTACCTTCTCTTACTGGCGTATGAATAATAAAATTAGTATATGGTTTAGTAGCTGTCCAAGATAATGCTAAACCATTATAACTGTTGTAGCCCATTAAAGTACCAAACATAGTTGTGTGTGTAGTAGAATAATTATCAATATAACTTTGAATTTCACTTTCTGGAAATTTAAACCATCCACATAATGTTGCGCCATTTTCACCAATCCAATCAGTAGAAGTCATGCCAGATTCAATTGTGCTATTATTTGTTTTAATACATTTACCAAGTTTACCTTCATTAGACGAAGAATAACCAGTAGTAGTAAATTGTTCGGTAGATAATCCTTGATTGTGTAATGTCCCATCTGTCATTGGAAACCAATATTTTAACGCCATAATCACACCTCCATTCTTATTCTATACTTCATAAAATCTCCTTATTAAATAGAAGACCACGGAGTCGAACCGCAGTCTTCTTGTTAATTAAAAATAAAATCTAACGAATTAGTTGTTGAATTAAACTCCATTCTGCATCCACTCGTATTAGTGGCATTTCCACCAACGGTTACTGAGCCATTAAACACAGCATTACCAATCGTTGATATTGAAGCAACCTGAGTCGGGGTTCTTCCGCCCTTCCATACCCAACCACGAGTTGCATCATTAGTCGTTGAAGTTGTCTTCATTGTAAAGTACGTTGCCCAGTCGCCTTGA
>AUXO012363672.1_pt1 | contig 12394 bp, 17 predicted proteins | sample 768731 | NCBI WGS metagenome assembly AUXO01 (sample SAMN02715735, study PRJNA202380) | gut metagenome | biome: sheep rumen | host: Ovis aries | place: New Zealand: Palmerston North | reverse complement strand
TTTCTTTTTATTAATCATTATTAAATTTATATTTTTTTATTTTATTTATTAGCAATGTCCCGAGCACAACTACCATCATCATACTAGACGAATTGAAGAAAGTGTATCCAGATAGCGTTGATAAAGCAAAGCTAAATAACAATCCTCCTAAGTACATCATATACTCTGAATCAATTTTTTTTCTATTTTTAAATCCAAATACTATTCCATATATTAGTAGCCATATAAATGGTCCTATGTATAAAGCAAAGCCTAATAAGCCAAAGTTAGTAATCAAAGCAAGCATTTCTATTTCAAGCACAAGCTCTCTAAAATTCGCCATATATCCATTTCCAAAAATAATTAAAATAGGATTAGCTTGATTTTTTATTAAGAAAATATTGTATATCATTTGTTGCCTTCTCATATCGTTGTTTATAACTTGGTGTTCTTTTGCATAATTGTATAAGTCAATAACGGATTGTTGGGCCGGCTTACTCATTTCTTCTTCTTTTACATCGTCTGCATCAATTCTTTGTTTTATTTTTAGTAAACTTCCAGATATATGTGATTCTTCCCCTTGGTCAACTATATCCCCTTGTATATCTTTTAAATGTTTTCTTCTTGCAATGGTATTTGAGCCAATAACTGCAATTAAGCAAATTACAGCAATAACAGATAACGCAATACCTATAACGACATATTTATTAAGCTTTTGTTTTTGCAAAATAGCTGTTAATATTTCACTTACTGCATATGCTCCTAATACTAAAATAAAGCCAAATAATCCGGACTCTTGTTCCAATTAAAAAACATAGAAAAGCCCCAATAGCAATGAGTAATGGTATAATAATTGTTTTCTTTACTTGTTTAAGCATAGGTAAAATGACAAAGAGTCCAAGAGTTAATATTGCGCTTAAGCTATTTCCAGATTCGAACCATCCTTTATATCCCATTTTTTCAATATATGTTGATGATGTGGTTCCTGTAATAATTGAAATGTAAATTGAAACAATATATATACAAATTGCTATTAATATGCTCTTCTTTAGTTTACCCGTGTTGTCATTTTTAAAAACATATGTATATACAAACAGATTCAAAATTAAGAAACTATAGTTTACTATATACTGAGCTTCATGAATAATGTTGCTATATGAAATTGTAGTACGTACTGTGTTAAATAATGCAAGGTGTATAATTCCATAAATTAAATATATAAGTCCTATTATAGTTATTTTTCCGTTTAAATTTACATTTAAAGAAAATTATAATTGCTACAGCAATTGTTATAATTGGTCTTATAAATGTAGAAGGAGAAATACTTGTGTTAAATGTATTTCTAAATAAAAAACTAGCCATATCCAAAATAGGACATAGAATTATAAATAAACACAAAGCATTTTCAATTGTAATCTTTTTACGTAGTTTCTCCATTTTTTTCCTTCCTTTATTTTATAGTATTCTAAACAATGTATAAGCAATTTTATAAGTTGCTTTGTTCATACATCTCATATAAACATTCTTCATTCTTTTTTTTCTTAAAAGCTTATTCTTTTTCCATTCCGGAAAAAGAATATTTAATCTTTCCCATGTTAAATTTAATAATTTTTTTCTTGTGTTTTTATCTCCTATTTTTGCCATTCTTTTTAATGAGCTACATAGCAAATATCTAGCATATGTGTATTCTAGCACTTCTTTATACTCGTTCCATAGTCCTTGATTTTTATAGAATTCAAGTACATGATCTAATACATCGAAAATCTCTTTTGTTCTTTCATTTTGAGTGTTTGAAATTGAATTTGACCTTTGTATGTAATGGATAAACGGTTCCTTTACAAATCCGATTTTGTTTAGTTTTGGTAATATCTTATAGAAAAACTCTACATCTTCATATCTTAGGCCTTCAGGGAACAATATCCCTGAATTCATTACTATATCTTTCTTATATAGTTTGTTCCACGCCACTACTCTAGCTATTTCTATTGCTTCTTTTTTTGAGTGATATATCGCACCAGTGTCAATCCTTCTTTTATTTGGATATTCCCATATGAAGTCACATTCTACCATGTCGTAATCCCCTTTTTGCGCCTCTTTATACATTTTTTCATACATATCTTTTTCAACATAGTCATCTGAATCTATAAAAGCAATATATTCGCCTGTTGCATATGGTATTCCAAAGTTTCTAGCACTTGAGAGTCCACCATTTGTTTTGTTTAAAACCTTTATTTTTTCAGGATACTTTTCTTGGTACGTTTCAAGTATTTTACCAGAATTGTCCTTGCTTCCATCATTTACTGCTATTATTTCAATATCTTTTATTGTTTGATTTATTAGTGTATCGAGGCATCTAGCCAAATATGGCTCCACATTATATACTGGTACAATTATGCTAACTTTCGGCATTTAATCACTCCTTTTTAAATATGCCTTTATATTTACAGTAAGCAAAATTCTCTTAATCAGTTGCTTGAAGTTTCTTATTTTTATGTTTTGTATCATTTTTCTTTGTTTTATTTCTAATATGAATTTGTTTTGGTCTTCAGGTTTTAGCTCTTTAAGTTTTGTAATAATAGCATTTGTATAATATATTCTTAAATTTTCCTTTGCTCTTTTTGAAATTGAACATTTTTCTATTGCACTTACCATATTATCATATGCCTTAAGAGCATCATTCATTTTCCTTATGGTTTTTGCATAGTCTTCACTTCTGGTAATGCTATTAGTGCTTTGAACGTAATTATATCCATAGTAATCAACTGAGACTGCACTTTTAGCATTTATAACTATTATTGGAATTAGCCCAAAGTCCTCATGGTAAAGCAGATTAGTATCAAATTTAAATCCTTTTTGAATTATATAATCTCTTTTAAATAAGTAAACGCATGGAGAATCTAATAATACATCTGTTGGAAAGAGCATTTCAAATGCCTCTTCCCCTGTCATTGATTCAAATGTTGCTCCACCAATTTTTTTAATTATGTTTCCATTTTCATCTACTCTTTGTAGCTTAAATTTAATTATTTCAGTTTCATCTTTAATATACTTATCTAGTTTGCTTATTAGTTCTTTTTCAATATAATCATCAGAATCAACAAACATTATGTAATTTCCAGTAGCATGCTCTATACCAAAGTTTCTAGTATCCGCAACTCCAGTATTATTCTTTTTATAATATACTACATTTGGCATTGCACTTGCGTACTCTTTTATAACACTTTCGCTTCCATCTGTTGAGCCATCATTTACTATTACTATTTCTGTGTTTGGTAAATCTTTTAGTGAATTTAGGCATTTACTCAAATATTTTTCAGTATTATATACTGGAACAATAACGCTTAATTTTGGCATGAATTTTCTTCTTTCTTTTCCCTTATTTTTCTGCTATTATTCTATATTGAAATCCGCCTTTTGTCAATGTTTGACAGCAAAAAAGAGCAACTATAAAATTGCCCTTTTTACTTAATGATTTTATTTAGCTTATCTATTTGTTTATCATTAAAGTCAACTGGATCAAAACGGTTTTGTATCATAAATCCTTCTTCTATAAATTTTTTCATATGTACATATATATCTTCTGTTTTCTTATATGTTACATAACCAAATCTGCCTTGAATCTCTTCACAACTATCTGACACATCTGTTGTTATTATTGGAAGGCCCAATGTAAACGCTTCTACAAATACAACTGGATATCCTTCATAATCTGATGATAGCACTAGGCAATCACTTATTTTAAAATATGGATATGGATTTTTCTTTCTTCCTAGGAAAACAACTTCATTTTGTAGGCCTTTCTCTTTAACCATCTTTTTGTATTCATCTGTACTTTCGCCATCTCCTACAAGCAAAACTCTAAATGGAAGGCCATCTATCTTAAGTCTCTCAGCAGCTTCAATTATGCGTGATACTCTCTTTTGCTTTTCATAGTGTCTCCCCACATTTATAAAAGTAGTAATCCTTGTATCTCTTCCAATTTCTATTTTCTCTTGCGCTTGCTTTCTAATCTTTTCATAGTCAATTATATTATTTATGACTTCTGTAATATTTTTTCTTTCTGGAAATATATCCAAATATGATTCTCTTGCCTCACTGGAAACAAACACTATATGCTTATATTTTTCATGGTGTACGTTTTCATAAAATGATTTAACTCTATTTTCATCACCATCAAATAAGCTTTTGTAATCTGCATGCACCCATAATGCATTGTTGTGGCTTGCTGTTCTTGCCATAAAACCTGCAGGAAGAGAATAAGTAGCAAAACATGCTGAAAAGTCAAATTTATTTTTATACTTACAAATAAAGCATAATCTTTTTATTAAATTTATGATTTTTCTAATAGGTATTAGTTTAAAGTCACTTACTCTATATTCAATAACATGTACGTTCTTGTTTAAGTCCTCAAGGAAAATTCCTTCGTTTCTTTCAAGAGCTAGTGTAATGCTATATTCTTTATCTTCTGCGAGTCTGTTCAAAAGTGTAACAAGGGCTGTTTCAATTCCTCCTAAATCAAGGCTATGTGCCGCAAAAAAAACTTTTTTCATTTTATATCCTCTTTTTGTTATATGTTTTAGAATATTGTATAGTTAATTATGTGTTTTGTCAAACAAAAACATGGCAGATTTATTATTAATCTGCCATGAAAAACTATTTACAAAATTTGTGGTTTCCTATTTGCACAGTCTGTGGTCTAGACCAAATCCATGCACTCGTTGCTGTATTTGGATTATAATAATAAATTGCACCATAAGATGGATCCCAGCCATTTAGTGCATCTTGGGCTGCTTTTTTAGCAGTTTCATTTGGCGATAAATTTATTTGTCCATCACTGACAACGCTAAATGCACCTGTTTGATATATTACTCCTGATACAGTATTAGGAAAACTTGAACTTTTAACTCTATTTAGTACAACCGCACCAACAGCTACCTGGCCAGCATATGGTTCTCCTCTACTCTCAGCATAGATAAGTCTAGCTAGTAAATTTAAGTCATTCGTATTTGACACTGCACTTCCTGAATTATTACTACTTTGCATTATTCCCATAGCAGCAAGTGTTTTTGGACCAGCTACTCCATCTACTGTTAGTCCATTTTTTCTTTGAAAGTATTTCACTGCATTTAGAGTTTTAGTTCCATATATTCCATCTATATTTCCATTATAGTATCCCCATCTTTTGAGTTTTGCTTGTATCTGTGTAACCTCGTCTCCTCTTGAACCATATTTTGAAAGTGCTTCGACGTGATTCAAATCATTTCTAATAAATGCATTGTACATTAAAAACACAATAAACACTAAACATATTATTATTCTCTTCTTGTTTCTTTTCATAAAAATCTCCTGAAAATTCTGCTCATATTTACTTTTTATCATTTCCAGAAAATTCTTTTTTATTCTAAAATAGAACATTCCTCTATATGAGAAATGTTCTATTTTATTTTCTTTTTTAAAAAATTCCTATAATGTTTCCATCTTTGTCTAAATCAATACTTTCTGCCGCAGGTACTCTAGGGAGTCCTGGCATTGTAAAAATACTTCCTGAATATATTACAATAAATCCTGCTCCTGTTTTTGGAGTTAAGTCTCTTACGTGTATTGTGTAATCATCCCTGCATTCTAAATTTTTCGGATCATCTGAAAGTGAATATTGTGTTTTTGCTATGCATATCGGCAAATTGCCAAGTCCCATTTCTTCAATTGTTTTTATTCTTTCTTTTGCCTTTTCAGATAGTTCTATGTCTTTTGCTCCATATATTTTTTGTGCAACTTTCCTTATCTTTTCTTCGATGTTATCTTCTAATTTATATGTATAATTTACTTTTGTTTCATTTTCGCATAGTTTTGTTATCTGCTCTGCTAGGTCTTTTGCACCTTCACCTCCATTTGCCCATGCTTCTACTAGACTTAGGTTTACTCCTTCTGCTTTTAGCATTTCTCTTAATAGCTCTATTTCTTTTTCTGTGTCTTGAGTATATCTATTTATTGCAACAATTACATTAAGTCCAAAGTTTTTCAGGTTTCTTATATGCTTTTTAAGATTTTCGTAGCCTTTTCTTAGATATTCTATGCCTTCATTGTTAAGTTGTTCTACTTCCATTCCACCATGGTATTTTAAAGCTTTTATTGTTGCTACACATACTACAGCGTTAGGCGTTTTCCCTAAAAGCCTTGTTTTAATATCCATAAATTTTTCTGCCCCTAGGTCTGCTCCAAATCCGGCTTCTGTAACAACGTAATCTGCTAGTTTAAGGCCCAATTTTGTTGCAACAACACTGTTACATCCATGAGCAATGTTTGCAAATGGACCTCCGTGTACAATTGTTGGTGTATGTTCTAGAGTTTGCACAAGATTTGGATTTAACGCATCTTTTAACAAAACTGTTAATGCACCTTCTGCTTTTAAATCTCTTGCGTAAATCGGTTCATTTTTACTGTTGTATCCAACTAATATGTTTCCTAATCTTTCTTTAAGATTATTTAAGCTAGTTGCCAAACAAAAAATAGCCATTATTTCTGATGCAGCAGTAATATCGAATCCATCTTCTCTAGGTTCAAGATTTTTTTCTCCAGATAGACCTATTTCAATTTTTCTTAATGATCTATCATTCACGTCTAAGCAACGTCTCCATATTACTTCTTTAAAATCCAATTCATTTCCGAAATAAATATGGTTATCAATCATACTAGCTAATAGATTATTTGCAGAAGTAATTGCATGCAAGTCTCCTGTAAAATGCAAATTGATATCTTCCATTGGAGCTATTTGGGCGTGTCCTCCTCCCGTTGCTCCACCTTTTAATCCAAATACAGGTCCTTGAGATGGTTCACGCAGAACAGCTATTGATTTCTTTCCAATTTTCCTTAATCCATCTGCAAGGCCAATTGCTACAGTTGTTTTTCCTTCGCCCATCGGAGTAGGATTTATTGCTGTAACAAGGATTAACTTTCCATCTTCCTTTTCAGAAAGTCTTTCATATGTTTTGCTTGAAATTTTTGCTTTAAATTTCCCATATGGTTCTAATTCATCATCCATTATAGAAATCGATTTTGCAATCTCTGTTATAGGATTAAGTTTTGTATTTCTTGCAATTTCTATATCTGTCATTGTGTTCACCTTCCTTTTTGTTTATAAAAATAAAATATCTATAGTAGTCCTCCAACAAATCCTCCTATTATAGCCCCTACAATGACTTGTTTTGGAGTATGCCCTAAGACTTCAACTAATTTTTCTTGGACCTGTCCAGTTGTAAGTCCAGGTGTTTCTATTATTTTGTTAAGTAATTTTGCTTGTTTGCCAGCTGCTCTTCGAATTCCTGCTGCGTCATACATTACAACAAAAGCAAAAATAAGTGATAATGCAAACATTCCTGAGTTAAATCCATATTCTTTCCCAATTAATGCTGATAAGCAGCACACAACAGCTGAGTGAGAACTTGGCATTCCGCCAGCTCCAAGTATTCTCTTAAAGTTGAATTTTTTTGTAGTTATAAGATCTGTTATTACCTTACTTAATTGTATAAAAAACCATGTTAATAATGGCAAATACACAAATTTACTTGTTACAATTTCTAAAAAAATATCCATATGTTTTAGCCTTCTTCTCCTGTAAAACTTTCTTCAACAATTTTGTCTTCTTTTTGTATTAATATGTTAATCTTTTTTTCAGCTTCTTCGAGTATTTTACTTGCTTGTTTTGAAAGTTCCATTCCTTCTTCAAATTTTTTTACGGAATCTTCAAGGTTTAGATCTCCTTTTTCTAATTCCCCTGTAATTGTTTCTAATTTTTTCATCGTTTCTTCAAAGTTCATAGTATTTCCCCCATTACATTATTTTAGCACTTTTCTTACCATCACTAAACAGTAATTGTACTTCGTCTTCTTTATTTAGCATACTTGCATTTTTGATAATTTGCCCGTTTTTTTGAGTTATGCAATATCCTCTTGTAAGAGTTTTTAAAGGGCTCAATGTGTCAAGTTTTGAAATTGTTTTTCCTGCTATAACTTTAGATTGATTAAGCTTTATATTTATTGAATTTACCATTGTTTTAATGCTTTTGTCTATTAAAACATATGCATCATTTACTTTTTGTTTAGGCATAGTATATGCTCTGGATTTCATGCATTTCTCATATCTCATACGCATAAGTTCTGTTTTTCGTTTTAATAGCACTTTATATCTACTTCTATAATTCTGTAATTTTTGTTTCAATTCAAATACATCAGTTACTGCTAATTCAGCAGCCGCAGATGGTGTTGGCGCTCTTAAATCTGCCACAAAATCAGCTATTGTAAAATCAGTTTCATGGCCTACTGCAGAAATTATTGGAATCTCTGATTCATATATTGCCCTTGCAACAATTTCTTCATTAAATGGCCATAAATCTTCAAGAGATCCACCACCTCTAGCTATGATTAATACATCAGCCAATTTGTTGTCGTTCATAATTTTTATTGCATTTGCAATTTTTTGAGCAGCGCCTTCTCCTTGTACTGGAACTGGTAGCAATCTTATGTATACATTAGGATTTCTTCTTGTGCTAACATTTATTATGTCTCTTATAACAGAACCTGTTTTAGACGTAAGTACACCTATTACTTTTGGCATCATTGGAACTTTCTTTTTATGTTCTTCGTTAAATAACCCTTCTTTTTCAAGCTTTGCCTTTAATTCCTTATACGCTGTATATAAAGCCCCCATTCCTTCTTCTTGCATTGCTTTAGCGTAGATCTGGTAAACTCCGTCTCTTTCGAAAACAGAAACTGTGCCAAACACTAAAACTTTCATACCATCTTTTGGGGTAAAATTTAAAGTAGCAGTTTGTCCCTTAAACATAATGCACTTAATAAGAGAATTTTCATCTTTTAATGTAAAGTACATGTGTCCTGTATAGTGCAGTTTAAAGTTTGAAATCTCTCCTTTTACAAGTACATTGTTTAGAAATTCGTCACTTGCTACTTTTTCTTTCATATATCTATTTAATTCTGTTACTGTAATTGGCTCTATTTTCATAAGCAAATGCTCCCTTTTACTCATTTACGATACTTGCAAGTATTCCATTAACAAAAACGTGAGAATTATCTTCTCCATATTTTTTAGAAAGTTCTACCACTTCATTTATTATTGCTTTATATGGCAGATTTTGATACTTTATTTCCAATATTGCAAGTTTCAAGAGGGCTAAACTTACTTTTGAAATTCTTTCAATTTTCCAGTCAGCCTTGAGGTTTTGTTCTATTAACTTAATAATTTCATCTTTGTGCTCAGTTATCCCTGTAATAATATCTTTGACATATTTTTTTGCACTTTCATCTTCAATTTCATAATTGTCAAAAAAATCATCTACCTGCTCTATGTCTAAGTCTTTTTGTATTTCTGCTCCATATAAAAATTTAAAGGCAGTTTCCCTCATTGCTGATCTATTCATTTTTTCCTCCAATTGATACTTGTTTCACAAAAAGTAGAGGTCAGAAATCCAGTTTATCTTTGATTTCTGACATCTTACTTTTTTATAATTTATCAATAAAATTTTTCATTTTTTCTTTTACTTCGAATTTATTGTGTTGAATATAGTTTCCTATAAATGCTCCTATAAATACAAGTATTATTCCAATAATTAGTCTGTATAAATTTGTAAAAAGCAACAATATTCCTACTAAAATGCCAATAATAGCCCCTCTGTATTCTATTATAAACTTCTTAAATCCTTCCATGTTAGCTATTCCTCCTTTTTAGCAGGTTCTGTTTTAGGTGCAATATTCTTAACTCTAATATTAACTTCTTTAACTTCCAAGTCTAATGATGTTTTTATTGTTTCTTTTATTCTTGCCTGTAAATTATTTGATAAATCTTTTATTACTGTGCCTGGTTTTACCGTAAGATTAACAAGTACTCTAACATTGTTTTCATCATCCAAAAAGACACGACTAGTAATGCTTTCTGTATTTTCAAATCCTTTTACAACACTATTTGTTAAGTTCTCTAGAGTTTCTCTAGTTACCATTAGTTTTCCACTGTCATTTTCAAGCATTAATCCTTCTTTTCCATTTTTGTCATCTGTAGATCCATCAAAAAATACAGCTTTTATTGCTAATAAAATAAAAACAATGCATACACCTAAAATAATATTTGATATTATACTATTTGCTAGTCCTATTTTAATTATTTCATGGATTACATCTATGTCTAACCAACCAAATACTACTAAACAAAATAATACTGATATAATTAATATAATATTTGAGAATAGCGCTAATGTTATTTTTTCGATTATTTTCATTTTAATTCCTTCCTATTCTTCTTTGTTGTTTGGTTCTTCTACTGTAGTAGTTCCGTCTGGAACTGTAGTAACCCCTTGGACATGAACATTTACTTCTAATACATTTAAGCCTGTCATTGTTTCAACAGCTTTCTTTACTCTATTTTGTATTTCAAAAGCAACCTCTGGAATTCTTGTTCCATATTCTACAATAATATTTACATCGATTTTTGCTTCTTTTTCTCCAACTTCTACTTTTATTCCTTTAGCAAGATTTTTCTTTCCACTTAAAACTTCTGATATTCCACCAGCAAATCCGCCAGACATTCCAGCTACTCCTGGCACTTCAGATACAGCTACTCCTGCTATTACAGCGACAACATCATCTGCTATTTTTATAGTATTTGGTTCTTCGTTCTTAACCTCCTCTGCAGCTGCCTCAACCTCATTTACTTTTAATTCTTCATTTTCTTCCATAATAAAACCTCCTATTTTTATTTTATATCATGTATATAATATATGTCTTTCTTAGTATACCAATATATTCATTTTTTTACAACTGTTTTTTTATGTTTTAATCTATATTTTATTCTTTTTCGAACATGTCTGCAACATTTATATGATTTCCTCTTAAAAAATCTCCTATAGGCATTCTTTTGGCATTTTCTCCTTGCACTTCCTGCAAAGAAAGTATTCCCTCTTTTGCTTTTACATAAAATCCTGCTTTGTCGTTTACATATAAAATTGTTCCTGGCTCTATATTTTTAAATTTGTAATCATATTCCTTAAATTCAGTAAATATATCAAAAAATTTCTCATTTGTAAGTGCATCAGCTTTCCAGAATTTGATCTTTTTTCCATTCAAAAAACTATATGCTCCCATTATTGGGTTTAGTCCTCTTATCAAATTTTTGATTTCGGTTGCAGTTTTATTTTCCCAGTCAATATTAGCCATTTCTTTGCTGAGCATCGGAGCTAAGGAAAAGTCATCTCCTTGCTTTATTCTATTTATCGTTCCATTTTCAATTTTACTTAATGTTTCTATCAAAAGCTTCGCTCCAATTTTTGATAATCTGCCCCATAATTCTCCTGTTGTTTCATCTTCTCCAATTGTAACTTCTTGTTTTAATAGAATGTCTCCAGTATCCATTCCAGCATCCATGTACATTGTTGTTATGCCTGTTGTTTTTTCTCCATTAATTACCGCCCATTGAATAGGCGCTGCCCCTCTATATTTTGGGAGCAGTGATCCATGAACATTTATACAGCCTAGTTTTGGAATATCTAGTAATTCTTGAGGTAAAATTTTTCCATATGCTACAACGCAAATCAAATCAGGTTGTAAATCTTTTATTTGGTCAATAAAATCTTTGTTATTTCTAACCTTTTCAGGTTGCATTACTGTTAGTCCATGATTCACAGCAAATTGTTTTACAGGAGATGCAACTAGTTTCATGCCTCTGCCTTGTGGTTTATCAATATTAGTAACGACCGCTAGTATGTCATGTTTTGCTTCATATAATGCTTTCAGTGACTCCTCTGCAAAGTCTGGCGTTCCCATAAAAACAATTTTCAAATAAATCACTCCTTTTTAATTTGTTTGGTCTTCTGGGTTAATAATTTCCAATGTTCCTGGTAAGATTTTATCAATAAATAGTTCTCCATTAAGGTGGTCTACTTCATGGCAGATAGCTTGAGCTAATAGTTCTTTTGCTTTTATCTTTATTTCTTTACCTTCTTCATTTAAGGCTATAACTGTAACTTCATTAGGTCTTACAATTTTACCAAATTTATTTGGAAAACTTAAGCATCCTTCTTCTACAGTCTGTTCACCTTTTTGCTTGATTATGTTAGGATTTATTAAAACAATTTTTTCTCCAGGTTCTCCTGTATCAATTACTATAATTCTTTTTAAAATTCCAACTTGTACAGCAGATAAACCAACTCCATTATATTTATGCATTGTCTCAAACATATCATTTATTAATTCACGTACTTTTTGATCTATTTGTTCAACTTCTCTAGATTTTTTTCTTAAAATCTCGTCTCCTTCTTCTCTTATTGTCCTTATTGCCATTTGTTTCCTCCTTATTTTTACATCATGTTATTTGGGTTTATATCAACAAATATGCTTATATCCTTTTTACTGCTTTT
>AUXO012003190.1_pt1 | contig 12395 bp, 12 predicted proteins | sample 768731 | NCBI WGS metagenome assembly AUXO01 (sample SAMN02715735, study PRJNA202380) | gut metagenome | biome: sheep rumen | host: Ovis aries | place: New Zealand: Palmerston North | reverse complement strand
GCGATTATGAGGAATTCATCAACACCTATGCATCGGAATTACCAGACCATTATAAAGTATTTGCTCCCAATAGTATGAATGGACCTATTGCAAATTTTGCAAAGGTTGTTGATCTGAATACAGAAATAATTGGGCCAGCTGAGGAGAATAGTTCTATATGCCACGGCATCTCCCTTGATATCTTTCCATTGGAAGGAATCGCTCCTAATCGAAGGGTCTATAATAAATACAAGAAGTTTTGTTCAATGGCCTTGATTTATATAATAGGGTCAGTGACTCAGTATAATGCTCATTCGAAATTGTACAGAAGGTTGATGTCTGGAAATTTTGCTGCGCGCTTTAATTATTGGTTTCGTGAAATCATTGGCTTCTTCTTCTCTTTCTGGTCTCGTGAAGAGTGGCAGAATCTATTTGATTCTTTTGTTCGAAATACAGATAACACAGGATTTGTACATCGCCCCTCTGATATTTACAAGTGGGAACCAATTCCAATAGACGTGTATTTGCCTGTTAAGCAAATAACCTTTGATGATATAACAGCATATATCCCTAATAACCCTGAATATCTATTAGAATATGACTATGGTGATTGGCACTATATTCCCAAACCTGAAGAACGTTGGGCGCATTTCTTGGTAAGTATAAAATTTGCAAAATAGTTTTTTGGGGGGGTATTGTGAACTTAAAAAGTAGAATAATATGATAAGTGTAATAATGCCTGTTTACAACATAGAGAAGAAACAAATAAAGCTGAAGGCTGCAATTAATTCTGTCTTGAATCAATCATATAGTGACTATGAGTTGATTGTTGTTAATGATGGCTCAACGGATAAAACTGAACAAATTCTGCTTGAACTGCCAAAAAGAGATAAGCGGATTCGAATCATCTCAAAAGAGAATGGTGGTGTTGAGTCTGCTAGGAGAGAAGGCTTAAAGAATGCAAAAGGCGATTTTATCCTACATATGGATCAGGACGATATGTATCGTAAAGATGCTTTTGAGATATTTCTATCCAAAATTGAGGAAACAGATGCAGATGTTGTTGTTGCAAATAATGTTCGTTTCATTTTTAATAAAAGATTCTCTTTTGGGAAATGTATTACGCCTTCAATGCAGTCTGAGAAGGTCATCAACCATGATGGCTTTATGAATCAATATTTTGTTTCATTCTTTGGAATCAATGATTTGCCAGTGAATATATGGAACAAGATGTATAGGAAGAAGTTCTTAGATAGATGCCCAGAGCCGCCTTTAACGGGGCAAATAATTGAGGATCTTTCATACAATATGCACATTCTCCCATATGCTAAAATAATCACTATCATCCCTGATGTCCTATATTATTATCGTTGGGGGGGCTTCACAAATAGGTATGATAAAACCATTCTTGATACGGCATTGGTCGGGTATCGATTAAAGACTTATCAAATTGAAAAATATGGCATGACACAATTCAAAGTGTCAATTGCAATTGAACTTCTGAACTATCTTAATACATACTTCTCCAAGTCTGTAGAATATGATGTTTTTAAAAAGGACACATTTCTGTCAGAGGCAGAACGTGTCTTTGCGATGTCTGAAGTTAGAGAAAGTATAGGTATAGTCCGAGATTACAATAAGTATCACAAGGATTATATTGATGCCATGTTGACAAATGACTTTAACCAGCTATATACCTGTGAAGTTAATGCAAAAAAAACTAATTGGAAAAGACATATGCTTAAGCATATTATGCTCAAATTCTGAATGACTTTGCTTATGAAACCAAAGATCATCCGTGCCTGTACGGTCCCGATGTCAGTGATATTTGTGACGGGGATGCTACCTGAGTTGCAAAAGCAGTATGAGGTGGTATTACTATCATCGCCTGGGCAGGAATTGGATGAGGCGGAGGAGAAATATGGAGTTCGGGGAATCCGTCTCCCGATGGAACGGCATATTTCTTTGGGGCATGATTTGATCTCGCTGTGCCGATTGGTCTATGTGTTCCTGAGAGAGAGACCTACGATGGTGCATTCGATGACTCCCAAAGCTGGGCTGTTATGTATGATTGCTGGTTGGATTACGAGGGTGCCTGTAAGGGTGCATACATTTACTGGACTAGTTTTCCCAACTGCTACAGGGTTCAAGCGGAATATCCTGATGCTGACAGATAGCCTTACTTGTGCTTGCGCGACTCATGTGATTCCTGAAGGCGAGGGTGTGAAGAATGATCTTCAAAGAAATAGAATTACCAAGAAACCGATGAAAGTGCTGGGATATGGAAATGTTCGCGGTATTGATATGGTAAGGTTTGATCGTCGACCTGAGGTAATGGCGTTGGCACAAAAAATCAGGAAAGATGATGTCTTTACATTTGTCTTCGTTGGTCGAATTGTGAAGGATAAGGGAATCAACGAATTGTGTCAGGCGATGGAAATGCTGTCTGGCATTGCTCCTGTCAGATTGTTGCTGATTGGTCCCTACGAAAACGATTTAGATCCGATCTCACAACCATCTAAGGATATCATTGAGAATAATCCATCTATCGAATATCTTGGGTCCAAATATGGAGATGAGATGTTGGCCTGTTATGCTGCTGCAGATTGCTTTGTGTTCCCTAGTTATCGTGAAGGGTTCCCTAATACGGTAATAGAAGCAGGTGCTATGGGCTTACCAAGCATTGTGACGGATATCAATGGCTCTCGAGAGATTATCGTTCAGGGAGAGAATGGTGTTATCGTTCCTCCAAAGGATGCGGATGCTTTATATAAAGCCATGTTGGACATGATTCGAAATAAACCTGCACGTGATCGTATGGCAGCAAATGCCAGGCAGATGATTGCATCCCGCTTTGAACAAGGCTTTGTTAGGGAATGTCTGATGGATTATTATGATGAGATATTGGAGCGTAATGTAAGATAAAAGCATCTTGAATAACAGGTTCTTAAAGTATGTTAAACATGAAGATCTTAGCTGTAATTCCTGCGCGTGCTGGATCAAAAGGTATTCCGAATAAAAATATTAGAGTCATTGGAGGACATCCATTGATTTATTATTCTATTAAGAATGCTTTAGATTCAGAATACGTCACAGATGTAATTGTTACGACAGATTCACCAGAGGTAAGAATTATTGCTACTCAGATGGGGGTAAATGTCAGATGGAGGAAACAAGAACTATGTGGGGATGCTGTTACGCTTGATGCCGTTATAGCTGATGCAATCCCTGATGGTGATTGGGATTATATAATTACCTTGCAACCAACATCACCTACTTTGAAAGTCGTAACTCTGGATAAAGCAATTAAATTCGCCATTGATCAAAATCTGGACACACTTATATCGGCAATAAATTCGCCTCATTTGAGTTGGGGTGTGAAAGATGGTAAGAAAGTCCCGAACTACGAAAAGAGGTTGAATAGGCAGTATTTACCACCATGTTATAAGGAAACTGGTGCTTTTGTTATCTCCAAAGCCTGTGTTGTGACCCCCAATACTAGGATAGGCTCTAAAATAGATGTTTATGAAATATCGGAAGATGAATCTCTGGATGTTGATACGTTCTCAGATTTGAGAAGAGCGGCTAACTCTCTATTACCACAGAAGGTGGCAATATATGTCAATGGGAATAATAAAAGGGGAATTGGTCATATTTACCGTTCATTGGAAATTGCTGATGAATTTTATGTAAAGCCTGACATATTTTATGATGTTAATCAGACAGATCCTACTGTGTTTGGAAATACAACACATCATATTATACCAGTTCATAGTATTGCAGAATTATATCAAATATGCAAAGAAAAGCAATATACTATTTTTATTAATGACATTCTGACCACCTCCATAGATTATATGATTGGTCTTCGCTCAATGTTGCCTAATGCTAAGATAATTAACTTTGAGGATGATGGCGAGGGTACATTAAAGGCTGATCTCGTTTTTAATGCACTTTATCATGATGCAGAAATACCTCAAATGTATGCTGGTGAGAAATATTACATTTGTAGTAAGACTTTCTTGTTTTACAATCCTATAAATATAAAGGAACACGTACAACGGATTTTTATAGGATTTGGTGGAGCTGATCCTCAAAACTATACCGATCGTCTTCTCAGAATTATAACTAAATCTGATTATAAAGATTATCAGTTCGTGGTTGTTCTTGGAAAGGCGAAATATAATGTTGACAACTTGCTTGAATATAATAAATATCCCAATATAGAAGTTCTATTTGATATAAGGAATATGCCTGAATTAATGTCTGGTTGCGACATTGCTCTAACATCTCGTGGCAGGACAGGCTATGAATTGGCTTTGTTGGGTATTCCTTCAATTGCTATGGCGCAAAACCATAGGGAAGAGAAACATGGTTTTGTTTGTAATGAGAATGGATATACCTACCTTGGCCTGAATCCAAATGATGAAATAATTGAGAAAAACCTGAAAATGTATTTGTCCCTTTCTCAAGAGAGACGCCAGCGTTATCAAGAAATGATGCTCTCTCATGATTTGAAGAATGGGCGTAGAAGGGTAATGTCACTGATAAATAGTTTATAAAAACAAAATATGAGAAAGTCTAAACCATACTTGATTGCTGAGATGGGTGTCAACTTCTATGATACCGCTCGTGTGATGAAAATTTCTCCTTTAGAGGCTGCTAAGCTATATATTGATGCGGCAGCAGAGGCTGGTGTTGACTGTGCCAAGTTCCAGAGTTATAAGGCAGGAACTATTGTGTCAAAAAACTCACCGGCTTATTGGGATTTAACGAAAGAGCCAACAAAGACACAGTATGAGCTTTTTTTGAAGCATGACCATTTTGGTGAGGCTGAGTATCGAGCGCTGTGTGACTATACGCATGATAAGGGTATGGATTTCACTTCAACACCCTTTGATTATGCATCTGCAGATTATCTTGAAGATATGGTGGACTTCTATAAAGTTTCCTCTTCAGATCTTTCAAATCTGCCTTTCATTGCCCATATTGCAAGGAAGGGGAAACCTGTATATATGTCACTAGGAGCTGCATACCTCTCAGAGTGTGATGAAGCAATTCGTGTATTGAAAGATAATGGTTGTAAGGATATTGTTGTCTTTCACTGCGTGTTGTCATACCCCACAGATCCACAAAATGCTAATTTATTGATCATTAAAACCCTAAAAAAAACTTTCCCTGATGTTCGCGTAGGCTTCAGTGACCATGTGGCGCCTGATGATACAATGATGACCTTGGCAACTGCATACTTGTTAGGCGCAGAAGTGATTGAGAAGCACTTTACACTTGATAAGTCATTACCAGGTAATGATCACTATCATGCAGGTGATCCTGAGGATTTTAAAAAAGCTATTGCTAATTTTAAGTGGATAGATATAGTACTTGGCTCATCGGAAAAAACGGTACTTGATTGTGAAATTACACCTCGTCGTGAGGCTCGCCGCTCATTGGTTCTTACACGTGATATGAAAGCTGGTGAAGTCATAAAGGAAGAAGATTTGATGCCAAAACGCCCGGGAACTGGTATTTCTCCTCAATATGCAGATATTGTGATCGGGCGTGTTATTAGGCAGGACCATCCAGAGGATACTATCTTGACATGGGAAATGGTATAGTTTTTATGTTTTTCCAAGTAGGAGATAGAGTGTCTTACCCTAGAGGAAAAAGTTGACTCATAAGCAGTCAACAAAATGGTAAAGTATCTTTCGTTAATTCATTTATCTCAGAATGTTTATAGACTTTTAGCTACCCGCTATCTATTTCTCATTTATTTAGGAGCGAAATGGGTGACGGAGGGGGTGGTAATTAACAAGAAAACCGTTATGATTTCATTAGCAAGCATTATTGCTGTTGAGTTTTTCGCGTATAGTAAGATTGATCTTGAGCCTTTCTTCATTACAACAGATTGGAAAATACATCGCTGGGTCTGTTATTATTATGTTGCCATTCTTATGCCGTCTGTCCTATATGATGTCTACATTAGAATTAAAGAAAGAGGTTGCTTTTCTTTATTACTAAAATAGGACAAAGTTCATACGATATATTTCTTGTCAATATGGCTGTATTCATTTTCTTTCCAGAAACAATAGCTTTATTTATGGAAACAGGTGCTTTAAGGTCAATAGTTTTGTTTACTAGTGAACTACTTACATGTATCTTTTTGGGTATTTTGTTTAGAGATAGAATTATGCCCATCTTTGATAAGAAGTTCAGATAAATTGGACTATTAAGTTAAACTGAATCTGGTGAGTAGTAGTTCGCTAATAAATAATAAATTGATAATATATACCGGAAGCCAGTACTTCATTTACGGGCTACAAGCACTTGTCGGTTTTCTGATGGCAGGTAAACTTGGACCGTATTATCTGGGGATATACGGTATGGTGACATTAATTCTTGGTTATCTTACACAATTTCATTTTGGTATATCCAATTCCCTTAATGTCTTTCTTGTTCACCATAAAAATGACAAAGATGTATCAGATAATTATATTGGAAATTCTTTATTTGTTACTAGTATTACTTCCAGCCTAATTATTCTGCTTTATGTGGGATATATTTTTTTTAATATTAGTATAGATGATAAATATCAAGTAGATTCCTACTTAATTTGGATTGTTATCATAGCCATTTCCGAATATTATAATTCTATTTTTTCTTGTGTCCTCCGCGTGAGGAATAAACTTAATTGTATATCAATCTACAAAATTATCTATCCAGTAGTTGGATTGTTCTGTGTTATTATCTTTTCAGGAGAAAGAATGATATATAGTGTCGTTGTTACAAGGGCATTGTCGCAGTTTCTGTTGTTTTTTATAGCTGTTAAAGAAAAAATAATTCCTCCTTTCGATAGAATTACGATATCAACTACAATTATTAAAGATTTGTTTAAAAAGGGCATCTACTTATTTATATATAATTCTTGTTTCTATTTTATTATTATTTCTACAAGAACAATTGTTAGTCACTTTTATTCTGTGAAAGAGTATGGCCTTTTTACTTTTTCTTATACAGTTGCGAATGCTATAATGATGCTTTTTTCTGCGCTTTCGTTTGCCATATTCCCTAAAATGATAGATAAGTTGTCATCAGACAATAATGAGGAACTAAAAAGAGTTCTTAGCTCAATTTATCATATCTATGTACCCTCGATACATTTACTAATTTATTTGGCAATGTTATTATTCCCTTTGGTGCCAGTAGTTTTCCCTCAATATACAGGAATCTCTATCATGCTAAATTTGATCGCATTAACAACAATCATGCAATCTAATAGTTTTGGATATTCATCTATGCTAATAGCAAAGAATAGGGAAAAGAGATCGGCTTTTATATCATTTACATCAATGTTCCTAAATGTTTTTATCGCCCTTGTGCTTGTAAATGTTCTGAAGTTAGAAAGTTCTTATGTAATTATTGCATCCTTATTAGCTTTTTTATATATGTCGTGGACCATGTGTAAAGATTGTTTGATAATGTTAGGAGAGTATTCGTTAGTTGAATCTCTGAAAAGGGTAATTCCAATAAGATTGATAGTACCTTTTGTCTTGTCACTTACCTTTAGTATAGCTAATCATCCTTTGTTTCTTATCCTCCCTCTCATTGTTTTCGTTTTATTGAATCATCAGGATATAATAAGGATATTGGATATGACAAAGAAAATCGTTAGAACTCCCAATATTACTGATCTGTAACAAAATGACGAACTTGTTTTTTATATATACTCCGATGCAATTATTGGTGGCTCAGCAGATTATTAACATGGAGAATCTGAGCGACAATATAATGTTATATGGATATATAGGAAATAATTCTCATTTCCTGGAAATATACGATCTTACTAGAATTGATCAATTGTGGACAGGGAAAGTTCTGTTGCCAGATTTGGCTCAGTGGGCATCAATATCAAGAAGGCATATTGTTCATGATCTTGTGAAGACTTACAGAAACTTCAATTATATCAAAAGATTGGTTGATCAATATGGTATAGGTTGCATCTATTTGGGCGATATTAATAATTTTAGCAATAAGTTCGCAGACATAGTTTTTGCAAAAAGAAATATAGAGATATGCTTTTTTGAAGAAGGTTCAAGCCATTATGCTTTCCAAGATCATTTCCTAAATAAGAAGAGATACTTGCCTGATTATCTTTTATGTTCCATATTAGATTTTTTATATTTCAAACCTTTATTTAAAACTACATACGCAAAGTATTGCTTCATCAAGGATATCAAATTTGATCAACTTCATATATCTAAAAGGTATAGTATCAGACCATATTATCATGAAAGCTATGATGAAGTAATTACAGTGTCTCCTCTTATTTCTAATAAACTCTCTACATATATCAATAACGAGATTGCGGGAAAGGCTTGTGCCAATGCAATTTTACTTATGACTTCTCCTGCCTATGAATTGCTTGAATACAATGATGAGGAGATGTATTTAAAGACCATTGGGGAGTATTTAAGTACAATAGATCGCAACTCGGCTGTATATGTGAAGTTTCATCCCAGAGAAATAGGAGAAGCCCGGGAAAAAGTGTTGAGTATTATAGAAAAGAATCATCAGGTTATTATTCTAGGCGAAAAAGTAAACATTCCTGTGGAGTATTACCTCCAGACGATGAAATTCGCAGAAGTTGTAACATTCTTTTCGTCAACGGCTTTTTATAATGGCCTACTTTTCCCTCTTTTACAATTCGTTTCTCTTTTACAATATTATGTTGCTCAATGTTGCTCTTCTGGTAAAAATAGATTAAGAGGCGAATTTGCTAATAGAATCAATGTGGAAAGAACACTTGAAAAGGAACAAAAAGGCTATTATAGATCTTTTTCCCCTAAAAAATCAACAATGAATTCTTCTACCTTATGAAAAAGATACTATTCACAATAGGACGGCTGGATAATGGAGGCGTGGCAAAGAGCCTTCTGTCATTATTGTCGGTTATTGATAAGCAGGAATACGATATATCCCTCTTGGTAGTTGGGGGCGATCATGGACATCTTAATGAAGTGCCAGAGGGTGTAAAGGTGTACACAGATTCCATACTTTCATATGTTGATGCTGGGGTAGGTGGTTTGATGGCTTTACTAAAGAGAGGTTACCTGCTTTTGATGTTGGGGAGTATGTTTCGTTTGGTTGTCTCGCAATTAAATCGTGGTTGGGGGGGACTGCTATTATCCAAATTGATGCCTGTTATTACAAAAGAATATTTTGACTTAATAGTTGATTATAACGGTCAACAAATGCTATATTACATGGTCGATAAGCTTAAAGGGAAGAAAAAGGTGTCTTTCTTCCATAGTGACTATAAGAAATGGGCGTATTATCAATCTGTTGATAAGAGGTATTATCCGAAGGTTGATGCGGTTTTCACGATTTCACCGTTATGTGTTCAGTCTATGAAAGATGTATTTCCAGAGATTTCCCACAAGGTTTATTTGATGGAAAATATCTCTAATGTATCTCAGATAAGAGAAAAGGCAAATGAAAGAATTGACTTTAAGAGATCTCATCAGTTCGTGATTGTTTCTGTTGGCCATGTCAGTAAAGTAAAGGGCTCAGATATTGCACTGAATGTAGCTAGAAAGTTGAAAGAAACAGGATTTGATTTTGAATGGTTGTTTATAGGAGAAGTTCATAATGATTATAATTATGAAGAGTTTATTAATGAGAATCATCTGAGTGGGCATGTGAAGATGCTCGGTCCCATTAATAATCCATATCCTTATGTAAAAGAGGCAGACATCTTTGTACAGCTTTCACGCTTTGAAGGTAAGTCTCTTTCTTTGGATGAAGCAAAGATACTCGAAAAACCGATTGTTGTCACAAACTTCTCAAGTGTTAATGATCAATTCACTAATGGTGTCAATGCGAGTATCTGTCAAATGGATGCTGATAATGCCTATCTGAAAATTAGGGAGTTATTAGAAAACGAAGCACTCCGACAAAGATATAGAGACTCTTTGGAAAAGTCGATTGTCGATAATTCCTCGGAAGTGGAGAAAATTTATAAATTGATAGAGGCGTAGCTCATAAATAATGGAGACAGCAGTTAATAGGATAGTATGGATAGATAATTTGAAAGGATTACTCCTTCTGTTAAATTGTACTAGTCATATCATGTTAAGGCCTTGGATTATTAGTGCAATTGTAAAACCGACTGCTTCTTATTATGTTCCACTATTTATCTTTTTATCTGGGTATCTTTGTAAATCCAAAGTACCATATCTCTCATTCTGGGGGGCAGATGTTCCTACTTCGTAAACGATATAAGACATTAATTGTTCCTTATTTCTTTTTTTCAATAATTGCTTTACTTAATGGACTGGTTGTTGGAGAGGAACTCAACGATATGTTATGGCAGATGTTATATGAGGGAAGAAGTTGTCATGCTGCTACACCAATGTATTTCGTAGCTTTGTTATTTATGGTCTCAATGGCATTTACATGGATTACTTGGAATCAATTGCTATCGAAAGTTGGCTCACTGATAGTGGTTATTGTGGCATTGATGGTACTATGGTTTTATATCAAAGATTTGCCGGTTGAACTACCTTGGTATCTTAATGATTTGCCATTTTATGGATCATTCTTCTTGTCTGGTTTTATGATAAGGCGTATTGCGAATAGATATCAATTACTGCCTATGAGTTTTAGTATAAGAGCCTTTTCTGCAATATTAGCTGTTATATTGATGATAATTGGAGTATGGGGGCTTATTAATCCTATAAAAGGAACATTCATGGCACTTGTCTGTCCTGTATGCCTGGTATCTTGTGTCATTCTGCTTATTCATTCCTTCGTCAAAGTTAATAAGCTTCTTAATATACCCCATAAGTTTTTGGTGTTTATGGCTGTTAATGGTATCGCAGTTTTAGGCGCTCATAATTTCATAAATGGCTATTTTCATTTTTGTTTGAAACAATTTGATGTCGTCTTGAATGAGTGGGTTTCATTTATAGCTACATTTGTCATCATTTATGGAACACTATATTATTTCTTGGTTCCGTTTATGAATAGGTATTTATATAAGGTATTGGGTAAATGAGGAACTATCTTCTGAGCCACCTGAAGAATATTCTTTATCGGGAACCGTCATTCATTCTAAAGTACTATCTGCACAAATGTACTGTAGATTTTTCTAGCCTGCCATCATATGTTTTTATGGCGGATGGGAAAATGGCTCATGGTGGACTCTTTGATCGCCTTAAAGGGCTTGTCACTATCTATGCTATTGCAAAGATTAAATCAGAAAGATTTGCTATCTATTTTAGTGATCCTTTTAGTTTGGATAGATTTCTGGAACCTAATCAATATGATTGGCGAATAGATGATGGAGAGATGATTTATTCTTACCCCTCTTCAAGACCAATAATAGCCTATAGTGAGTTTAGAAATCCTTGGCGTCTTTTCAAAGATTATCAAGGGCAGACTCATTTCTATTTTGGAAATGATATTTTAGAGTTCATCAATCAGAAATATGGAACATCGTTTGAATGGGTTAACTTATATCATGAATTATTTAAACCGTCGGATTATTTGAAGAAACATGTGGATGAGGTGAAAGCAGAGATAGGGGCTCAATATTTTGCTATTCATTTGCGATTTATGAATCTACTTGGGGATAAGGTGGAGGACGAGATAGATTCACAGCTAAGTGAGAATAAAAGGGAGGTGCTGATAAACTCATGCGTAACAAAGATAGAAGAACTTTGTTCCTTCATGAATATTAAGGCAGTGGTTTTTTCTGATAGCATGGTGTTTCTTCAAAAGGTGAATAAAAAACTCCCCAAAGTATATGTTGTTTCTGAAATGTAAGGCATATTGGAACAGCAGGTAAGACTACAGATGATGATAATCTGAAATTGTTCACAGATATGTATCTGATGGTTGATGCCCAGAAAGTATATAGTCTTGTAGGTAAAGGATTATATCCTTCTGCGTTTCTTGAATATTCTGCAAAGATTGGGAATAAACCATTTGTGAGAGTGATATTATAGGCATGAGTAAATATGATTATTTGATTGTCGGGGCAGGCCTTTTTGGTGCAACTTTTGCTCATAGGGCTCATCAGAAAGGTAAAAAATGTATTGTACTAGAAAAACGCCCACACTTAGGCGGTTGCTGCTATTGTGAGAATATAGAAGGTATCAATGTTCATAAATATGGTGCGCATATTTTTCACACTAATAATAAGAAGGTATGGGATTTCGTAAACACTTTCGTTTCATTTAATAGATATACTAATTCGCCCATAGCCAATTATAAAGGAAGGCTTTTCAATCTGCCATTCAATATGAATACTTTTTATCAGATGTGGGGAGTGACTACTCCTGAACAGGCAAAGATAAAGATTGAAGAACAAAAGCAGGAAATGGAAGGTAGAATACCTGCCAATCTGGAAGAACAAG
>AUXO017891226.1_pt1 | contig 12396 bp, 7 predicted proteins | sample 768731 | NCBI WGS metagenome assembly AUXO01 (sample SAMN02715735, study PRJNA202380) | gut metagenome | biome: sheep rumen | host: Ovis aries | place: New Zealand: Palmerston North | reverse complement strand
TCTTAACCTGAAACGGCATGAACAATTAACCAACTCAAAACTACTCTATTATTCAGGACAGCTTGCATTATTTGCTTTACTCCCGGCTTATGTGCCGGGGGAAGCTGTTCTGTTGGTGTGGATAAAGCATAAAGAGATCGATTAAATGAATCCATTTTTATAACGTCAGATCACTATGATATACTATGGTAAATGTAAGAGTTCCTTGGAAGTGAAATACCTGCTGTTGATCCCTACAATTTGACTACTGCTCAATTGTAAATACTGCTGATTTTGGTGTTTTTTGTTGAATCAGTGTGCTATTTATGGTATAATCAATGCATAGACTTGAAATGATATGTCTGTCAGTAACAGATTTCATTAGGGGTGATAATATGAAGAAAATGATACTGTTTATGTCTGTATTGACGTTTATAACTCTGTCAGGATGTGGCAATAAGGCTAAAGCTATGATAGATAAAACAATCGTTTCTCAGGCAGGTATCAGTGAGGATGACTATAAGAAATATCTTGAACAGCAGGAAGGTAAAGTTACGGATATAGAAGATATCGATGAAACAGATCTTCCTTCCGGTGCTATCCATGTTTCTTTTTTTAAGAATGCAAATATCAAGGTAAGGTATTTTCTGGATGCACAGTGCACTCTTGAGATTGATCCGGAATTATGCTACATTGATCCCGGAGACAGTATATACGCATCGGTCACTGAAATAAATAACCCACACAGCACTCTGTATGACCTGAAGGGATTCAGAGTTTGCAGATATACCGATGAGGGAGAAAGATACACAGTCGATAACGAGACAGATGACAAAAACCTTGTTATTTCTGTTCCAGAGGACGCTTCATATACGGAGCTGTCTGTTGAACCGTTGGGATATTATCCATCAAGACAGCTCTCTTTTGATGACGTTATCCTTGAGAATGGAGGCGCCAAGACTGATGCAAATGGTATCTGGTATATCGACAATAAAAAATGCGAGTCAGATGAAATGGAGATCAGCTCATCGTTATCATTCGCGGTTTCATATGAGTTCGATAAGGACAAGTATTATTTCCTGGCTTCTGTTCCGAACGCTTATTACCATTCAGATGAGGACGGAAAGGTTATCTTTGCTGAACAAAACGATGTATCAAGTACCGATGATTATGTTGTTGACCTTCATAAATATATTTCCGCAGATATAGAGTCTGCCAAAGGACTGAATGATCTGAAGATCAACGGAGAATCTGTTTTTAGGGATAATACGATCGATGATAAAAGACTGAAAAAGCTGAAATGCGGCGATGTACTGGAATTTACCACAAGCAAAGACTACACCGCTGTTTGTGACGAGCTTGACAGCATCAGGACTGATATTGCCGAGGGCTATTGCTTCAAGTACACGATTCCTCAGGAGCCTGAGCTAAGTTATTCATTTACTGTCAGAAAGTGGCTGGAGAAGGATAAAGTATCATTTGATGTTAAGGAATCCTCAATATGGCAAAAGGCTATAAGCATTACTCCATTAGGTAAGGAAGATGAAGACGAACTGCTGAAGGTGTATAACGGACAGGAGCGTTTTACTTACAGAGACCTGAAAAACGGAAAAGATATACCTCTGAAGGAGATAAATGAGCTTAAGATATACGCCACAGATAGTATCGAAAAATACAAAAACCTCGCTTTCAAGGTGTCTGTAAATGGAAGAGCACCTGAGTATATCATGAACAAGTCCGACAGTATCACGCTTAAATTCAGCGAGGTAGATACTGTGAAGATAGATGTCTGCAAGGGATTTGTTTTCAACAAAAAGGAAATAGTCAACGATTTTAAGGGACTTCAGCTGCACTACTACGCAAACGGCAACGAGATAACAGACGGACAGTTCTTAGAAGAAGGAACTGAGGTAACTATCAAGGCGGCCTGTGATGAAGGCGTTACAATTACCGGCGGAGCGATAAAGGCAGGTGCTCTTGAGGGCACTGTAGTCATCAAGGAAAACACAAAGATAAAGGATCTTGTGGTAAATGCTGAATCAGACGGATCGTTTGTGTTCAATAGTGCAGACTATAAGTACGACCACGGAAAGATCCGTTTCCTGTATCAGGGAGATGAGATCGCTGAAGGTCAGCGCATAGGCAAGGGCAGTGAGATCACATATGAAGCAGCATCTGTGGATAACGGATACTGGCTGCCGGACGGAGATCACAAGATTATTGTCGAGGGCGAAGATCAGGCTAAGACTGCAATGAAGGCGATCAAGTTCTACAAGCATGAGAAAAGAGATGTGAAGCTGGTTTATCCTGAATACGGCGGAAAGATCATTTACAGCGCAGATGTTCCGATATCTGCTGATACTCATGTATCACTCTACTGCGGTACTGAGATCAAAATGGCATTTGAGGCATGGAACGGCTGGCAGGTGGACTATCCGGACGGAACAAAGTATGTTGTGACTGAGGATGAAAACCAGGTCATCAATATTAACGGCAAAACTATTGATAGCACTGTTTTCAAGGAGACTAAGGGAAATAAACCCACTCTTGAGATAATGCTGGACAGTAGCGTAGGAAAGTCAACGAAATTCAGCGTATCTGCCTGTGGAGCAGAAACAGTGCAGAATGTCAAAATGGACGATTACTTCGATAAGACGATCTTTGAAAAAAAAATCGGTACTGAAAAGCCCTTTACTATTTCTGCGGAAGGCGGTACGCTTGCTAACGGAAAACGTCTGAAGCTGAAGATTGAATTTACTTACATAGACCAGGATAACAATAAAACCAAAGTCAACGTAACCAGGTATATAGACAAGCTGCCTGGCAGTGTCGATGTGAAGATCTTCGATTATGAAGAGGAAAGGACTGACAAGTCCTGCGAAAAAATAACGATCGAGATAGTCAAGGAATAAGGCAGGTGGGGATAAAATGAAACTATTCAGAATACTTTTCGGAGGCTCTTCAGCTGCAATATTAGCCGTAGTTGTAATGGCGATAGCCTATGCTGTAAGATCTATATCCGGTGGACTTATTGACTCCGTTGGCTCAGCTGCCGGTGCTATAAACGGTACCATTGAAGGGACTGAGGCAGGACACGAGCAAGGACTGAGTGCGGAGGATACCTCTGCATCTATTGAAAGTAAGGTAGAAGAAGTCGGAAAACTGGAGGTCCTGACTGCCGGAGTAAGCATAAAGAATATGCACTCTGTCGGCGACGAGGACAGCTTTGGTGGAGAAAAATATGCTAATCTCCTCATAATGAAGGGAAATGCCATTTTTACTGTTGATCTTACAAAGGCAGCATTCGATGAGCCTGCGGACGGAAAATTGACCATCACGCTTCCTCAGCCGGAAATGGATCTTACTCTCAATGAGGAGGAGACCCAGATCCTGGCTGAGCGACAAAACTCGTTCTTTGATGGTTCAGCTGAGGACGGATACATAGCATACTTGAATACTCTGGCAAAGTCTCAGACAGAGATAAAGAGCGTTCTTGCCAATTACGACAGTCTTATGGAGCAGGCAAGAAAATCAGCGGAAACTCAGCTCAGCTACATCGTTCAGCAGGCTTCGCTGACTGACAGAGAACTGGTCATAGAGTTTGCGGAAGAAGGTGACGAGAGTGAGTAATAAGAAGGATAAAAAGAAGAAGTCTGTACTCATGCGAGTTGCTGTTTCGTTTCTGGCAATTGCTATAGTTCTGGGAGTAGGAGGTTTTGTAGCTCTGCGTGTTAGCGGAATCGGAAGCGGTTATGATGCTGCATACGAAGCAGCATACAACAAGGCAAAAGACAAAGCTGAAAAGGCTGTTCACGTTAAAAACAGGATCTCAATATCTTTGGGAAACATAAGAGAAACCGCCAACCTTCGGGTGCTGGAGGTAACGGATGTTGTCTACATTATCGAGAATGAGGACGACAACGATGACGGTATAACAGCCTGGCTGGAGGTGCCGGGAAACGGCTATTTTACCGTGGATCTCCAGACGAGCGAATTTCTGGTCGATGATGAGCGTCAGGAAGTGGTGGTGCGTATCCCGGAACCAAGGCTTTCTGATTTCACTATAGACTACACATCGGTCAACCGCCTGGATTTCCAAAATTCTGGAGCGAATGACAGTATCAAGATCGGAGAGGACATGGCAAGAAAACAGTGTCAAAAAGCCTACTCTGAGCTGCACTCTGCATTTGTTTCAAATCCTGAGTACATGAAAAGTGCCAAGAATTCTGCTGAGAACATACTGAAAAACCTCATCAGGCAGATCAATCCTGACGTTCCTGACTTAAAGGTGATAGTGGAGTATCAATAACATCCGTTCTCTTTGGACTTTATACTGGAATGCCGCCTTCTTTGGCGGCATTTTACTTGCTGCCTGCATTTCGCGAATATCGCTTGAAATTTAACAATTTTTATGTTATAATAAATTGACAAATTTTTATACATCTGCATTTTGTTCCTTTAATGTTTGCAACAACAATTAACTATTACTCATAACAAAATGGCTGCGAGTTATCCCGTAGCCTTTTGTAACTATCATAAGATAAATACTATGGTTTATGGAGTAGAGCAAATATGGCTGATCATTCATATGCATATGACAGTAAATATTACTCTTTGTTGAAACTGTCAAACGTCTTAACTCACCTGATATCTTTGAAGAAGTATTCATACTGCGTATTTTATTGTCTTAAAACATATATTGATTTTCTGAATTATATGTGATATAATGAGGATGTCGCATACATAATTATGTACAAAACATCCGGGCAACGGTATAACAAGAGTGCGCACTATATACAATAAGAGAGGGAATGCAATTATGAAAAAACTAACAGCTTTTGTATCAGCTGCGATGATCGTAGCATCAGCCGTTCCATGCACAACCTGTGCCGCCGAGGAAATGGTTATCAAGAATTTTCCTCATACTACGGCAACTGATTGGTATGAATATGAAGAGGATATATTGCAGGATATTTCTGAGAAAGGGATTGATATCGACTTCAATTCAGACGGAAAATTTGACAACCTTGACTGCTATCTTTTATGCAGATATGATCCTTATAATCCGGAACTTGATGCTATTCCTGAAGATATCAAGGCAAAAATAATAAAAAACGCAGATCTTGACGGTGACGGTGAAATATCTGAAACGGAAGAAACTAAAGTAATATATCACTTTCTGTTAAACTGCGGCATAGACCTGTCTATTTTTGATACTGCAACATATAAAGCTTATGATGATGTGCTTGGAATACCGCATGGTCCGTCATATAACAGTAATTATTTCAGCGTTAACTATGTTTTTTCTCTGAATTGCTGTGCTGTTAATCTTCATCTGTATTATCCGTTTCTGCAAAAAGCAATCGAGGAAGGAAGAGTTGATCCCGATGTCAATAATGACGGAAAATTTGATATTGAGGACGTTCTTGCCAGCCATATAGCCACAACATATGCACCGTGGATCACTATACGTGATCCTGATACAGGTTATTATACTTCAACAGCGGCTTATAATAATACAATAACACTTGATAAAGAGCTCGAAGAAAGAGCATGGAAATTGTCAATGATATTTGACGTGTATGATAATTACTCCTTTATTCAGTACTATGACTCTTCTGCACTCCTTGACTGCCTTTTTCAGACAGAACCTGTTTCTTCCGAGTATCTTGATAATACATACTATGAAAAGTTCCATAAGGACGCACAGTATTATTACTTAGGTGATATGGTTCAGTCTTATCTTGATTATATGAAACTGTCTGAAGATCCAAAGTCATCCCTCAAAGAAATAGCTGATAAAATACATGAAGTTAAAAAGCATGATCTTGAATACGAAGCACTGGAAAAACAATATTTCGAGGATATCGAAACAGGTAAGCTTTTACCTCCTGATCTGAATTTTGACAATTTCATCGACGGCAGGGATGTATATATAACCCAGTTGTACCACGGCGACAGAGTGTTTGACAGAAATGCTGAGGAAAGTAAGCTTACCAAAGAGGAATATGATAATATCTCCACTAACTGCGATCTCAATAAAAATGGTGTCAGCGGTGATGACGACGACATCAACATGATATTCAATTATGTAAGTAAAACTGTGAGTGAATGGGCAGATAAAAAAGCTACTGATCCCAACGGCGAATACTATAAGAATTATGCAGATGATCTCTATATGAAAGGTATGTCCCAGAATATAACAGATCATTTTTATCTGAATGACGCTTCAAAAGAATATGAATTCCTGACATTGGAGCAGCAGCTTGAAGATTATACTGCCCGTGTCGCTATGAGATTGATGACTACGCCTGATATCGATGGAAATGGTGTGACAGACGAACTTGACAAGAAGTATGCAGATTCATATGTGAATTTCCTTGAAACAGGAACAATGGGTGACACCGAAATACCCGATGATGTAATTGAAAGAATAAAGACAGAATGCGACTTCACATATGACGGAAACAGCGGTCTCCTTTACGATATGAAGGTTGCCTCGATGTATATAAGCAAATACATACTTCATGATGATAAGACAACGCCCGAAAAACTTGAAGCGGATTCAGGCGACCTTAACGACGACGGCAAAATAGATGCAACTGATGCTACACTCGTCCTCGTTAACTACTCGCTGCTCTCAACAGGCGAGAAGATGCAGCTGACAGAGAGTCAGCAGAAAGCCGCAGACGTTAACGGAGACGGTAAAATCGATGCTTCAGATGCAACAATGATACTGCAATACTACTCCTACCTTTCAACAGGTGGAGATATGGACTTCAAATCATTTATAAAATAAAGCCGTTGATATTTGTATCAACGAACGAGGAGGTATTATTATGAAAAATAAAAAAGTTATATCCGCTGTTTTATCAGTAATATTCGTAACTATTGGAATGAATTTTTCTTTTTCAAATGCAGCTGTTATAGAGCCTGAAATTGTAAAGACAGAAACATGGATTACGTCATATTATATTGATGATGATGACAGTGTTACATACCCTTATATTGAATGCCAGGCTGATATATATAATGATGGTACAGTAAAATTTTATTTTTGGAACACTCACGAATGGGATGGTTTTGCTACCGTTTCTCATGCGGTAACAATCATCAACAGTTGTCCATATCCAAAAGGATCAAAGGAGTATATGTTTAAAAATAAACATTCTTATACTTATAATGAGTATTACGAATATTATCCAGTTAGCGATAAGGAGAGCAAGATAACTGACTATTCTACATGGGATAGTATAGATTTAAGCTATTATCCAAATGAATATGAATCTATAAGCAGATCTTTAAAAACTCCATATTTTAATTCAACTTGGTATAATACTTATAATAATAAGCCAACATATTATTATTATTATGCAAAACCCAATTCATCCACTGCTGGTGAATTGACATATAGTGATCGTTTGTGGCAATTTACATATTATGGAGCTTTACCTAATCTTCCGGTAAATGAAAAAATAGAAGTCGTTTTTATTCCCAAAATAGATATAATAGAAGAATATTCTTTTAGATTTTTGGGACATGATTTAATCGTTTCACCAGATATTCTTTCTTCTCATATTGTTGCAACACCACAATTAACTGAACAAGAAAAATATATTGCTGAGCTTGAACAGAAAAACCGTGAGCTTACAGAAGAACTGGAACGCTTAAAAGCTGAACCAAGCTCTATACTTGATGATGTATACAAGCTTGATGCCAATAGTGATGGAATGGTCGATGCGTCTGACGCTTCTATTATATTGAGTATATATGCATATAATAGTACAAATAAAGTTCCTATCACTTCATTAAGTGAATATTTTTCAATGGAACAATAACCATAGTTGATATTTGTATCAACGTAGAAGAAGGCTTCCTTTCAGATCAAATTTGTCAGGCTCCTCATAATGAACTTGCACGTCATCTTGCCGATATTAACGGCGATGGAACAATAGATGCAAGTGATGCATCTGATATTTTGAGAACTTATAGTCATACTATTGGCAAGTAATACATAACACAGATATCAAAAATACAGCTGTCCTTCGGGGCAGCTGTATGTAACTTATCCCCTTGAAACGGCAACTTACCTTTCTGAATCTGCAACTTACCGGAATTCTGTTGACTCCTCATTTTATTGTGATATAATATCCATATCCCAAACCGGTACATGGACACCAAACTGCCCGGAGTTTCTGGCTTACAATAATAAATATCTGTTTATTGACGGACATAAACCATATGTAGAGGAGAAAAATCTTTCAGCAAAATTCACCGGTTCGTGCGCCGGACTTGCTACGATCTGCGCTCTTACTTATAATGGCTATCTTACAACAGATCAATTTGCACCGGGTTACTCCAGAATATCTGATATCACTCAGGAGAGTTCACCTTTTACAAAGTCATTTATAAATACGGTATGGTCAAATTTCAATGAAAACAGCTGGCAAAAAGCTTACGGAAGCATTGTCCCCAAATTCGGCAATGAGGATGATGACATCATCAAATATATAGAATACATAACTTACGGCGAAGATGTTGCCGTAATGACGCATGGAGTCAGCCCTGATGATGAAGACACTCATGGAATCGTTTGTCTTGGAATGGAATACATAAATGATGAAGAAAGCGGTATGGACAGAAGAATACTTCTTTATGATGTGAACAATTATGATTTTAAAACTAACTATTGCATAGAATTCAATAGCAATACAGGTGAATGGCGTAAAGGAAATAACAGTCAAAAAAACTTATATACTTCCAGTAAAAATCCGAACTTCTGTGTTAACTTATATACAGATCCGGATAAAATGGTTTCAAACGGTTCGCTGTCAGGAATGGAGCTTATAAATAAGCTTCTGAGCATAAAGCAGTAAACAAGTCTCTGCATAATCTATCGCAGCATTTCTGAACATAAAAATTATCATCAATTCTCCCGCCGCACAGATACTTGAAATATGACAATAACTGTGATAAATTATATATAGAGAAACCTATTTTCATCTGATCAGAGGGGGAATTTATGAAAAAACAGCTGTTAAGCATTATTCTTGTACTGTCCGTTTTGATCGGCATAATGCCATATACTGCATTTTCTGAGGATATCGGTCCGAACAGTTCCCAAGCGGACGTTTACGGTGATTTTATTGACGGTCAACAGGTTATCAGTGATATGATCGAAAAAAACGGAATGTTCGCTCATCCGCGTATCATAATGTCCGATGAAAGATTTACAAAGCTGAAAGCACATATCAGAGATGATTCCGTAACAGCGATCCTTCTTGAGAAACTTCGCAGCGAAGCGGACAGACTCCTTGATACGTCTGTATGTCAGTATGAGATCCCCGATGGGATACGTCTTCTTGAAACATCCAAAAGAATCCAGCGCCGTGTTGCTGCACTTGCAATGGCATATAATATTTTCGGTGAGGAAAAATATGCACAGAGATGCTACGCAGAGCTTGAATCAGCCTGTAATTTCAAGGATTGGAACCCAAGCCATTTCCTTGATACAGCTGAAATGAGTACAGCCTTTGCAATCGGTTATGACTGGCTTTACAACTGGATGAATGATGATCAGCGTTCATTCATCAGGAGCAACCTTATCGAAAAGGGGCTTGCTCAGGTCATGGAGGATTATGAGGACAAACCTCGAACCCGTACTTATCGCTGGTATCAGGATTATCCCGGAGATAACTGGAAGCTTGTCTGCAGCGGAAGTATGAGCATGGCGGCACTTGCGATCGGAGATGAAGCTGACGCAGGAAGAATGGCTTCTGAGGTGCTTACCTATGCTTATAAGGAAGCATATTCTTTTGTGCGCCGTGCCTACAGTGAAAAAGACGGAACATACAGTGAAGGACTTGGCTATTGGGATTACGCTACATATTATCTTGGCTTACATTCCTCCGCACTGATCAGTTCTACAGGAACTGACTACGGTCTTGCTGATTTTGAAGGGCTTCGTAAATCGGTTGATTTTATTCGATATATGAGTTCCAACACTTCAAGATCGTTCAGTTTCGGAGACGACGGTGACAGCAGGGATACAGCCTGGGCAGTTCTCCTATGGTTAGGTGATTATCTTCAGTCATATGACATATCAGCCCTACGTGTTGCCAAAATAAAAAATGATAGTTTTAACTATCTTGATCTGCTTTGGATAGATGAGGATAAGATATCCGATTCAGCCAAAGACAGTCCCACTGACTGGGGTGAAGTTGGAGCATCAAACGCCAGCTTCAGAAATACATGGGATGAAAGCGGAATTGTAGCTGCACTTCACGTTGGTATGAATAATTACAAGTATCACGGTCACTACGATCTGGGTTCATTCTATATTGAGTCAAACGGCGCAAGATTCTTTACTGACCTTGGCAACGAAAAATATGAACTTCCAAATCGCCAATACTCCTATCGGATAAGAGCTGAAGGTCATAACACTCTTTCAATAAATCCGTCCAAGGAACTTGATCAGCAGGAAGGTGCAGAATGCCTTATAAGCAGTTTCAGCGGAGGAAAAGAAGCCTTTGCTGTCACCGATCTGACATCCGCATACGAATCAAGCAATGCAAAAAGCGTTGTTCGTGGTCTGAAAATGATCAAGGACAAGGAATGCGTTATCATTCAGGATGAGATCTCTCTTAATTCTCCCGGCGAAATATACTGGTTTGCTCACACAAAAGGAAATATCGAGGTTTCAGCTGACGGCAGAAGTGCGGTTGTTACTGTTGGTTCGGATAAAATGTGGGTGGGAATTATAAGTAATGACGCTATATTTACTGTAATGAACGCTGAATCTCTGCCAACGTCTCCCGTTGTGCCTGATCAGACAGATAACAGTGATTACAGAAAGCTCGCTGTCCATCTTACGAATATCCAGGATACAACGATATCTGTAGCTTGTATTCCACTGAAACACGGAGAAGTACAGCCCTCATGGACTCCGTCTATGGAAGCAATTTCAAAATGGACTTCACATATGACAGAGGGTGATGTCAATGCAGACGGTAAGTTCAATGTAGCTGATGCAGTTCTATTACAGAAGTGGCTGCTTGCCGTACCCGATACAGAATTAAAGAATTGGAAAGCAGCGGACTTTTGTAATGATAATGTCCTGAACATATTTGACATCTGTATGATGAAACATGAGCTTTTAAAACAAATGATGATAAATTAAGATAAAAAACAAAAATAAAAAGCCTGTGGAGAAGTATTATAATCTACCACAGGCATTTTTTTATATTCCTATTTTAATGGATCTGTGCGTTTTACTTTTTAAGAAAATCCGCAAATGAGTCCTTTCCTCCTGTAGAGAGGTACGAATAGTACCGAAGAATCATAGTAGCATCGGAAGCATCTATTTTTCCGTCCCTATTTACATCTGCGGCTTTCTGCTGAGACAACGTAAGTTGCATACTTTTACCTGTTGAGAGAAGCGAGTAGTTAACAAGTACGAGTGTTGCATCACTTGCATTTATTGAACTATCTTCGTTAACATCGCCCAATGTATATTCAATCTTCTCAGATGCTGTAGACGTAGCTACTGGCAACGTTGTTATGGGTAATGTAGTTGAAACAAGTGTAGTTGTCGTTGTATGCTTTGCTGTGGAAGTAAATGTTGTGGTAGTTGATTTTGTCGTTGTAGTAGTTGACGCAGTAGTAGTAGTTGTTGTTGTTGACGTAGTAGTGTTAGTTGTGGTCGTAGTTGTTGTCACTTTGGAAGGATCTTCGCCGAGGGAAATAAAGGTTATGTCCTGAGATTCGGCAAATTCTTGTGCGGTAGAGCCCTCATAGCCTCTTATGACACCGAGGTAATGCCCGACACCGTCTGAGCGAGAATTGCAGAAAGTAGTATCACTATACCCAATGTTACAATCCGAATTCAGAATTGTTACAGATGACAGATTAGGACACCAGAAAAAAGCATCTTCAGAGATACTTTTCACTGTTTCGGGTATGACTATCTGTTTAAGTTCGGCACACCATGAAAAAGCGCACGTCTTAATACACATAACGCTTGAGGGAAATGTGTATGACGATACATCTTTCGCCGGCGGGTATTTAACCAACGCATTCATATCCTTGTTGTACAGAACACCGTTACTACTTGACCAGTAAGGGTTATTATTGATTGTTATTGTTGCCAATGTGCTTGAATTAAATGCATTATAATAGAAACGATTAATGCTCGCGGGTAGATTCAGTGTTTTCACTGTAGAATTGTGCCATAATAAATCGTCTCCGAGTTGAGTTACCGGCAATCCATTTACGTTGTCGGGTATGGTTAATGTAGTGGCTGTTCCGTTGTATTCTGAGGCTTGATAATAATCAAAATAATAATCATAGGTCAGCCCATTTTTTTCAACACTTAGATCATCAAAGCTATTACTATTCCAGATATTAATATCTTCCCAA